>Ga0078972_1000689_pt1 | contig 138591 bp, 125 predicted proteins | sample YelNatPaOPGAMG01_FD_67568 | JGI IMG/M metagenome (GOLD analysis project Ga0078972, IMG submission 67568) | Hot spring thermophilic microbial communities from Obsidian Pool, Yellowstone National Park, USA - OP-RAMG-01 (SPADES assembly) (version 2) | ecosystem: Environmental > Aquatic > Thermal...
AGGATCTAAAGGAAGACCAGGAACTACTTTTGGCCCCCCGCCATGCATTTTCAATGCCCGCACAGTACAGGTAACCACGGCCACATTAGGGATGAGGCCACTGAAGCGGCATTTCACATTCCAGAATTTCTCAAAGCCAATGTCCGCACCGAATCCGCTTTCGGTCACATGGTAATCGAACATCTTTAGGCCAAGGCGATCAGCAATGATAGAAGATTGCCCGACGGCGATATTAGCAAATGGCCCGGCATGGACCATTACGGGCTGTCCTTCCACCGTTTGTAAGAGAGTAGGATTAATAGATTCCCGCATCCAGGCACACATAGCCCCCGCTACTTCCAGATCAGTAGTGGTCACTGGATTTCCTCTTTTATCGTAGGCTACCGTGATTCTGCCCAATCTATCTCTCAAATCAGCTAAATCCTTTACAATAGCCAAAATGGCCATGAGCTCGGAGCTAACCGCAATTTGAAATTTGGACTGCATCATATACCCATCCATTTTTCCACCAAGCCCCATAATGATGTTGCGCAGCCCCTGGGCACAGAAATCTATGACCCAGCCCATTTCTACATTCCTGGGATCTATATCCAGCCGTTTTAAACCTCGTTTAGCTAACTGTTCATCATTATAATTCGCCTCATGCTGCATGCGCGCGTTGAGGGCCACCATGGCTAAATTATGCGCGTTCATCACGTTATTAATATCGCCCGTTAAACCCATAGAGAATTCCGTCAACGGAATAGCCTGGGCATTGCCGCCACCAGCAGCGCTTCCCTTAATATTCATCGTGGGTCCACCTGAAGGTTGCCGAATAGCTCCGCCCACATTTTTCCCTCTTTTGGCTAATCCCTCAATAAGCCCCATAGTGGTCGTGGTTTTACCTTCGCCCAAAGGAGTTGGGGTTATAGCGGTTACATCAATATATTTGCCGTTGGGCCTTCCCTCTAATCTTTTTATTATTTTTAAAAAGTCAAGTCGGCCAATGCGCCCATAAGGAATAACCTCATCTTTCTGCAGACCTAATTCTTTTTGAAAATCCCAAATAGATTTCATGTGTTCTTCAGCAGCTTCTGAAATCTGCCAATCAGCCATTTTTACGGCATCATAAGGCATAGAATTAACCCTCCCTTTTCTAAAATTTTTTTATTTTTAATATTTCTGGCGCGGCTAATTTTATTTCAAAATTTTTAAAAATTTTTTTAGTATGGCTTCACCCCCCTTCTTAACATCCTTACTTCCCCATTCTTGTTCGCCAATTAAAAAAATAAAAACAAAGGGGAAAAACTGAAGGAATGATCTCTACTGAGAAAAACTAAAAGGGCTTAATAAAATTAGCTTTTTCAGAGCTCGCCACCTACCGAATTAGCTGTTCCCCTTGCTCTACCCAAAAATGAATGAGTATTCGTTCATTGCATTTAGCATAATGCCCAATATTTTGTCAAGTTTTTTTGGCATAAAAATTTGCCAATAAAAAAATAGATGATTAGGCCTCCTGGGTATAATAAGAAGGAAGGCAAGGAGAGAAATAAAATCCATTGTTCTCCTAAGCAGTTTATGTCACTATTTATTTAAGAGACTTATAAAAACCGACTTTTCGGTCACTCCCGCGAAATGGGAAATCCAGAAATACCGGAGGGATTTTTTCCGAGACCTCTTAAGGGGATTTGTAAAAAGCATTCAAAAACTCTAAAAATATCCCTTTTCCACTAGAACTATTTTATAATAGAAGTGCTATAGAAGAAAAATATGGCCAAAATAAGAGTTGCCGGAATTCGCCAGATGGAAAATTTAGCCCTCATAACTATCGCACCTTTTCCGCTCTCTTCTTATCATTTAGAGTATATCCTCTCTCCTTTGGCAAAGAATGGGATTAATTTGGAATTTATTGCCGCTCAAGGGGCAAGTCCAGATAACATGGGATTGGCTATCGCCCTAAAAAGGGCTCATATTGCGGCTGCCGTAGGTATTCTTAAAGAGAAAAGAAAAATTTGGCCTAAGGGAGAAATTTATTACCAGGAAGGTGTGGGGATGATTTCTCTCTTTCCTCACGGAAAGCGGGCAGCGATCATTAGCAATTTCTTATCTGCCCTGCAAGAAGCGGGGATTAAACCTTTAGCTCTCAATCTTTCCCTTGCGGCTGTATGTGCCATAATTGAAGAAATATACATACCCCAAGCTTTGAACTCCTTAAGCGACTATTTTTATCTGGCTGGTTAATATACGCTCATGAGCAAGATAAAGATACATAATTTGCTTTGCGCACCCGGACAAGTGCTTTTGAATATCCAAATGCATGAATCCAAATTAATTTATTTGCCCCCCATCCTGGCCACTTTTCGGGAAGAAGGGATTTCTATTCCTTTTATTATGCACTCTTTCTTCCCACCCAAGTTAATTACGATTACTTTAACTTTAGACCAGAAAGATATGGCCATCGGCCAGGTCGCTTTTCAGGAAGGCTTGGATATTTCTCCACCGGAATTTCTAAAAATTAAAAGGAAGGTAGTCCTTATAATTATTTATGGCCCCCACTTAGGGGAAATTCCTGGAGTGGTGAGTCGTTTGCATAAATTATTATCTCAAGAAGGGGTAGAAATTTTGGCCATGAGCGCTTCTTTAAACTCTTGCCTTTTAGTAATCCAGGATCTCTTTTTACCCAAGGCCAATCGCGCCTTCGCGCAAATATTCGAAATTCCCCAAGGCTAATTTAAAATTAAAAATAGATTTAAATCATGGTCTCCAATAACAGGGAGCGCATCTGCTCAAGGCGCGAGGCAACTAAGCTGGCTAACTTGGGCCAAAATAACAATCCTAAATGAGGACGAGAGCGCAAATAATTTTCCAAATCTTGCCCTCTTATCTGCAACGCTTTAACTTTGGACAAGGCCTTAGCGGAGGCGGTATATCTCCGGGGAGCGACTAAGGCTGACCAGCCCAAAAGATCTCCTTTTTTCTTAAGGATCTCAATGATCAAATCACCCGTTCCACTCCGCACGGAAAGAGCCACCGCGCCTTGGCCGAGAATAAAAAGAAATGGGGCGCGCCTGTTCTCGTGGATGAACACCTCGCCCTTTTGGTAATAGGCTATCCTAAAAAACGGAACCATTTCCTGGAAAGCCTGCGCTGGCCATTGGCGAAAATAAGGAGATTTTTTTAAAATCTGTCGCAGGAATAAAAAAGAAGGTGTAGTTTTTTCTCTCATAAATTTTTTTAAACTGATAAATTAAGGGGCAGATAAACGCGAAAAATGGAACCAACGCCCACTTGGCTCTGGACTTCTATTGTGCCTAAATGAGCTTCGACGATGCGCTTCGCTATAGGCAGGCCCAATCCTGTTCCCGTAATCCGTCTAGTCTGGACATTCTTTACTCGGTAAAACTTATCAAAGATGTGCGGCAGATCTTCAGCCGGGATACCCATCCCATTATCACCCACCTCAACTAAAAGATAACTTCCCTGAATTCCGCCGCTTAGCCAAACTCTTCCGCCTTCAGCAGTATACTTTATCCCATTGCTCACTAAGTTGAGGAAAACTTCTTCAATATTTCGGCGATCCCCTAAGAACTGTGGTAAACTAGGGGGTAAGGTAAGCTCGAGGGCGATATTTTTGGCCTCTGCTTGCGGTCTTAATATCTCCACTACTTTGGTTAATATTTCTTCTATACAAATAGGCTCTTTATGTTGCACCACAAAGCCAGCTTCGATCTTGGAAAGGTCTAAGAGGTCACTGATTAAATTTAAAAGGGCGTGAGTCCTTTCTTTCGCCCGGCCAAGCATCTCTTGCTGCTTTTGGTTAATTTCTCCTAAGATGCCCGCCAGGATAACTGCCAGCTGTTGTTCGATAGAAGCTAAGGGAGACCGAAGCTCATGGGCTACCATAGCCACAAAATCCGACTTCATTTGGTCAATTGCTTTTAACATGCTAATGTCCCTTAAGACGGCCACCGTTCCTAAAAATTCCCCTTCTTCACTCCGGACGGGTGTAATATGGGCCATTAAAGTTAAACCTCCTCGGGCCATCTCTAAGGACACCGGTGTTCCTTCCTGGACTTGCTTAATGTGCCTCCCTAACTCTCGCCATTCTTCCTGAGCTATTAAATCATCGATAGTTTGGTCGAAAGGAAAAGCTGGGATTTTCAGCAGACGCAGGAAAGCTGGGTTATACAAAACTATATGCCCTTCATGATCAATAACCAATACGCCATCAGCCATGGATTGAATGATAGTTTTAATTTTGCTCTTTTCCTCGGCGATTTTTCGTAAACCCTTTTCCCGTTCCCGGCGGAGAAGTTCTGCTTCCCACTCCAGGGCCTTTTTTTCCAGAGCCCGCCGTACTACAATCCGCAACTGGTCAGGAAGAAATGGTTTAGAAATAAAATCATATGCCCCAGCTTTCATGGCTGCCACTGCTGATTCCACGGTCGCATAGCCCGTGATGACTATCACTATCACCTCTGGGTATAATTCTTTCACTTGCTGCAGCATTTCCATTCCGCTTAAGCCCGGCATTTTTAAATCCAAGAGAAGCAAATCAAAGGGGCTGGCTTTTAAATGCTCCAGGCCTTCAGCACCGCTGCTCGCTGTTTTTACCTGCCAACCTTCTTTCAGCAGGATCCTTTCGCATCCATCCCGAATGATCTTTTCATCATCTACAACTAAAATGCTGGCCATAATAGTTTCTAAAATTTAGCCGCCGGCGAAAGTTAAAACCCCTAGGTCACTTTTTAGCTAAGTGAGCCTAAATGATGGATTTTTTATCTTCACCCGGAAATTAGAGCCTCCACCCGCCGCACCAACTCCATAGGTTCCACTGGCTTATCGATATAGTCATCGGCCTCCGTGCGTAAACCCATATCAATGGTGTAAAGAGTATGAGGGAGGGCTTGCATTACCGCAGTGAGGAGTAGAATGGGTATTTTCCGGCATGCGGGATCTTTTTTTAATTCCGCGCAAACGGCATAACCATCAGGCGGAGGCATCATCACATCAAGGATGATTACATCCGGTTTTTCGCCGCGGGCTTTTTCCAGTCCTTCTTTACCATCGTAGGCCACAATCACTTGAAAAGGCTTGGTTTCTAAAATAGCCTTAGTGGCCTCCACAAAATCAGGATCATCATCTATTAAGAGGACTTTTGGTACTGGCCTCATGGCTTTCTCCTTTCGTAAAAATATTTATTAAGGGGAAACCTCTATTCCCGCCACTTGTAAAATCTCCGGAACCAGTTCTTCCCGGCCAATAGCCATGATGTGTACGCCGGCGCAAACCTTTTTTTCTTTAATCTCGCGGATCATGCGGCCGGCAATTTCTATCCCTTTTTTTAAGGCTTGTCCTTTGGGGGCATTAGCTAACTCTTCAATCAAGTTCGGGGGCACAAAAATACCGGGCACGTTTTCGGTCATGTATTTGGCCATCTTGGCGGAGGTGAGGAGGACAATTCCTGCTAAGATTTTTACCGGAAATTTATGGGCATAATCCATGAAAGCAGAAAACTTATCCAAATCATAAATGGCTTGGGTCTGGAAAAACTCGGCGCCACATTCTACTTTCTTCTCAAATTTTATCAATTGGGGTTCTAAGGGACGAGCTTCAGGAGTGACAATGGCCCCGGCACAAAATTCTACCTTCCCTTCCAAAGGATTGCCCCCCAAATCTTTTCCTGTCTCTAAAGTACGGATGGTCCTTAGCAGCTGCGTGGAATCAAGGTCAAAAACGGCTTTGGCAGTTTTATGGTCACCCACGGGCACAGCGTCGCCAGTAAGGCAGAGGACGTTCCGAACTCCTCGGCTGTAAGCAAAGAGCAGATCAGCTTGCAGAGCTAACCGGTTGCGGTCGCGGCAAGTCATCTGCAAGATGGGTTCCCCACCCTTCTCTTTTATTAAGATAGCTCCGCCCAAAGAGGGATAACGCATTACCGAACTTTGATGGTCAGTCACGTTGAGGGCGTGCACTTTCTCTTTGAGCATTTCAATATGATGTTCCATCTTCGAAAGATCACAACCTTTAGGCGGACCGATCTCGCTGGTAACGATAAAATCCGCAGATTGCAGAACTTCTCGAAAACTTCTGGCCATCAGTCCTCTCCCCTTTCTATGTCTAAAAGGATTTTCCCTGGTTTGGGCGCCACCTGATAATTTTTAGGAGGATGGTACTTACGCATGGCCGAAAGTCGCCCCTGCTTTTGGAGTCTTTCATAAATCAAAGTCCAGGCACAATCTTTTTGGGGATCTATCTCGCATTTACCATTATTCGTTCCCCCACAAGGCCCGTTTACTAACCCCTTATGGCAAGATGTAACCGGACAAATTCCCCCGGTCTCGCCCAAAATACATTCGCCACACTGTTGGCAAATTTCTTGGAAAAGACCAGGACCCATTTCTTTCCCAATAAAAAGAGTATCCAGAGCCGGGAAGACAGGCAGATCCACAAATTGGCTGATCGTTTGCACTCCGTAGGCACAAGTCATGATGAGCAGGGCCTGCGCTTCCTGGATGGCCTCTCGCTGCTGACGAAAAGCTTCTTCAGTTAAGTTGTCACAAGCGACAGGAATAACTAAAAAACCAGTGACCATTTTTAATCGTTCTTTAAGTTTCTTCTCCATCTCTAAAACTTCCGCCAGCCCGCCAGTGTGAGCTAAAGTGGGACATGTGCCACAACCGATCAGGAAGATCCTATCCATCTCTCCCAGCAATTCCATAATCTCGGCCACGGGTTTGGGCCTGGTAATGGCGCGTAACATTTTCTTCTCCTTTATTTAATTACTTTTTCTTTCGGCCCCAATTGACCTTAGGTCAAGCCCGCAAATCACAGCGCAGACAACGTTTAGCTTCTGCTTGGGCGCGCTCTTCGCTAAAACCACACTCAATCTCTTTAAAAGTACGGCGTCTCTCTTCCACAGATAGAACAGGCATAGGTACTCGGGGCCGCTCTTCCGGGGCCTCCTCTACTTCCAAGGCTTGGGCCTCCGGCAATAAATCCGCCCGAGCATCGATTATTTCTACGGGAGTCTTTTCCCCGCGCAAATACTTATCAATAGCGATGGCCCCCCGGCGCCCGGCAGCAATAGCTTGAATCACGTAAGTCGGGCCAGTGACGAAATCACCTCCGGCAAAAATGCCCGGAATATTAGTGGCTAAATTATTGGGGTTCACCACTAAGGTTTCCCATTTTGTCCGCTCTAATTTACTATCCGGAGGTAGAAAAGAAAGGTCTGGAGCCTGGCCTACGGCCGGAATCACTGTATCGGCTTCGACAAAGAATTCTGTCCCCGGCCGGGGAAAGGGTTGGCGGCGGCCAGTTTCATCCACTGCGCCCAACTCCGTGCGAATACATTCCAGGCCTTTTACTTTTTGCCCATCTCGAACTATTCTGGTAGGGCTCACCAAGAAATTAATCTGCACTCCTTCTTCTACGGCCTCTCTATACTCTACTTCGGTTACCTGCATTTCTTCCCGGGAACGCCGATAAAAAAGATCAACTTCTTCTGCTCCCAAGCGTAGAGCAGTACGGGCCGCATCCAGAGCTGTATTCCCCCCGCCGATGACGGCCACCTTTCTGCCCACTCTTACTGGTTTCCCTAATTTTACGTCTCTTAAAAATGATAATCCGTAAAGTAAACCCGCCACTCCTTCTTCTTCTCCTGGAATCCCTATGCGTTGGCTTTTTTGGGTTCCTGCGGCAATAAAAATAGCCTGGTAACCAGCTTGGAAAATATCGTCGAGAGAAAATTGTTGGCCGATGGGGGAATTATAGCGAATTTCTACCCCGCGGCTGACGATATAAGCTATCTCTCTTTGGATTACTTCTTTAGGCAGGCGGAAATCGGGGATGGCCACCGAAAGCATGCCTCCCCCTACAGAGAGGGCTTCAAAAACCGTTACTGGGTAACCCAGGCGAGCTAAAAAATAGGCACAGGTTAGTCCAGTAGGCCCCGCCCCAATAACCGCTACCTTCGCGGATTTGGTTTTAGGGAAGGGAGGCGGCCATTCTGCCTCATTTTGAAAATACCAGTCGGCGGCAAATCTTTTCAAAGAACGGATGGCCACTGGTTCATCTAATTCTCCTCGCCGACATTTGACTTCACAAGGATGATGGCAAATGCGCCCACAAATAGCCGGAAAGGGGTTTCGTTCCCGAATTAATTCGGCTGCTTCTTTGTACTTACCCTCGGCAATCAAGGCCACATAATGGGGAACATCAATTCCTACGGGGCAAGTATGCCGACAAGGGGAAGTGACCAAAGCTTCGCAGACCGCCGCGGGACAACGCTTTTCTTTGATGTGGGCCTCATATTCATTCATAAAGTATTGCAGGGTCGAAAGAACAGGCTTGGGACATGTTTGCCCCAGTCCGCACAAGGAAGTATCTCTCACTACTTTGGCTACTTGGTGGAGAACCTGCAAATCCTTCTCTGATCCCTCCCCGCGGGTAATGCGCGTTAATATTTCCAACATTTCCTTAGTTCCTAAACGGCAAGGCGCACATTTGCCACAAGACTCTGCTTGGGTAAAACTAAGAAAGAATCTGGCCATCTCCACCATGCAATTGTTCTCGTCCAGCACTACCAGGCCACCTGAACCCATAATCGCGCCGATCGCTTGTAACGAATCGTAATCAATGGGTAAGTCGAGATAGCGCTCGGGCACGCATCCACCGGACGGGCCCCCCATTTGGACCGCCTTGAACCGCCGGCCTTTGGGAATACCTCCGCCAATATCGAAGATCACCTGGCGTATGCTTAGGCCTATAGGTACTTCTACTAAACCAGTATGGTTAACTTTGCCAGCTAAAGAAAAAATTTTCGTGCCCTTGCTCTTTTCTGTGCCTATGCTGCTATACCAGTCCACTCCCTTCAAAATTATGGAGGGGATATTGGCCAGGGTTTCTACATTGTTAATACACGTTGGCTGGCCATCAAGGCCAGATTGAACTGGAAATGGTGGTCGTGGTCTGGGCATTCCCCGCCGCCCCTCAATGGAAGCCATGAGGGCGGTCTCTTCGCCACAGACAAAAGCACCGGCACCTTCTTTAATTTCTATGGTAAAGGAAAAATTGGTTCCCAAAATATTTTCGCCCAATAACCCTTTCTCTTTGGCCTGGCTTACAGCTATTTGGCTATGTTCTACGGCAATGGGATACTCAGCTCTTACATAAATGTACCCCTTATTAGCTCCTATAGCATAAGCCCCGATCAACATTCCTTCCAAGACCCTATGGGGATCTCCTTCCAAAACTGCTCGATCCATGAAGGCACCGGGATCGCCCTCGTCGGCATTACAGATTAGGTACTTGTCTGGGCCGGGGGCCTGGAAGGCCAAACGCCATTTCCGCCCTGTGGGGAAGCCAGCCCCTCCCCTCCCCCGCAATTTGGCTCTTTCCACTAAATCAATGACCTCCGGCGGGCGCATTTGGCCTAATACCTTAGCCAAGGCGGCATAACCTTGATGCATAATATAGTGATCAATATTTAAAGGATCGATCTTCCCGCAGTTTTCCAATACATGGCGCATTTGTCCTGCATAAAAAGGGATTTCCTCCATTTTGGAAATACGTTGCCCACTCTTTAAGTCGAAATAAAGAAGACGTTCGATTAATCTCCCATGAAGAACGGTCTCCCTAATAATTTCGGGAGCATCATCTGGATTTACTTGTTGATAGAAGATGCCTCCGGGATCAATTACCATAACCGGTGCCCGCGCGCAAAAACCATGGCAACCAGTTTGGCGAATTTCTACTAAATCATTTAATCCTTGTCGTTCCACTTCTCTAAGCAGCGCTTCTTTGACTTCCTCCGCTCCATAAGCGCGACAGCCCGTGAGGCAAAGGCGGAGGCATTTCTGAAAGGGATTCTTTTTTTGCCTTAGCTCGCGGCGGTAGTTATCTAAATCAAGGATCCTATTAAATCTCATCTTTTCCTCATTCATATTGTTTTAAAATAGATTTAATTTTGGGAGGCACTAATTTGCCATAATAGGCCCTATTTACCATCATCACCGGAGCCAAGAAACACGTCCCTAAACAAGCGACCGTTTCCAGAGTAAATTTAAAATCTGGGGTAGTCTTTCCTTCTTCGATTTCTAAAATTTCTTTAATTACTTTTAAAATGGTCCTTCCTCCTTTGACGTGGCAGGCAGTTCCCCGGCAGACGCGCACTATGTTCTGCCCGCGTGGTTCTGTAGAAAATTGGGCATAAAAAGAAAGAACTCCTTGCACTTGGCTGGGAAAGAGATTTAAAGCTTGGGCAATCGGTTCCACAGTCTCCTTAGGCACATAGCCTACTTCCTCCTGAATTCTTTGCAAGAGGGGAATAAGTTCCCATTTCTTGCCGCGACTTTCCGCGATAATTCTTTGGAGTTTCTCTCTCTTTTCCTTGGCCAGAAAATTTTCGCTGCCCATTTTTATATCCTTTCTAAGCTAACTCGCCGCGAGCGGGGATAAGGGAAATAGCCTGGCCACCCTTCCGGAAAATCTAATAAATTATGAGGATTAGTCTCTCCCGGAGTAAGGGGCCAAAATACAGTTCCCGGAGGAATTTCTTTATTAAAAGAAAGAGGCAAGATAGCCTCTTTGCTTCCGCCCGAAATCTTGACTTTACTTCCTTCTGTCCACCCTCTCTTTACAGCCTCTTGTGGGTTTATGTGCAGAGAAGGAGGAGGCATAATTTTTCTTAAACGGCGGGATTTCTCACTTCTGGTGCCACCGCCAAAATAGAAAAGAGGCGTCCCCCAAATTAAAAGGAAAGAATTTTGGGCTTCCTTTTTTCTTTCTTTTATTTCCATTATCTTCTTGATGAGGGGAGAAATGCTCAGGACATTTTGGCCTTTATACCGAGGTTGACCCTGGTCTGCGGCATTAAAGCAAGGCCAGAAGAGACTTTCTTGCTTTAACCTTTCTTTTTTAATCCCGCCATAAAAAGGAACGAGCCCATTAATCTCTTGCAAAATTTCCGCCGGCGTTGCATAAGCTGGCGCGCCCGTAAAGCGGGTTAAAAGCTCAGTTAAAATTTTCCAATCAGGCCAGCTCTCGCCCGGGGGCAGTACGGCGGGTTCTAAAAGTTGCACTCGGCGTTCCGCATTGGTAAAAGTACCTTCCTTTTCCGCAAAACTGGCCGCCGGGAAAATTACATGGGCCAAGCGCGCTGTTTCGGTAAAGAAAAGGTCTTGGACGATTAATAAATTAAGTTTGGCCAAGGAATTTTGGACAAATTGTTGGTCCGGAAAAGAACGAAGGGGATTTTCCCCCATAATATACATACCTTTAATTTTCCCTTCATTAGCTTTAGCTATCATTTGCCAAGCATTCCATCCTTTCTGCTTGGGCAAACTCTTTCCCCAGGCTTGGGCGAACTTTTCCCTTACTTCTTCATCCAGAAAAGATTGGTAGCCCGGCAAGAATTCAGGTAGAACTCCCATATCCCGCGCTCCCTGAGCATTATTTTCTTTACCCAAGGGGTAAATTCCTCCCCCTTTTACCCAAAGGTTTCCCGTGAGGATAGAAAAGTTGATTAGAGCTGCCAAGTTAAAATGTTCCCAGCCTTCCTGCCAGAGTCCATCACCCAAAATAATAGCCAGGGGTTTTTCTCGGGCAAGTTGACGGGCACATTCTTTAAGCAAGGGCAGTTCTATCCCTGTTTCCTGAACTATCTGATTCCAAGAAATGACCTGCCCGGCCTCTTGCAATTCCGCCAGTTCTGCTTGGTTTGTTTCGATGATCTTTTTTTCTCCTAAACCTTCTTCCAAGATCACCCGCAGGAAGCCGAGGAGCAAAAACCCATCACTTCCCGGCCGCAGCTGCAGCCAAGGTTGGGCAAAAGAGGCCAGCCTCGTGCCCCGCGGATCAACCAGAACCAATTTAGCTTGGTGGAAGCGGACCGCCCGTTTTATTTTGTAAGCCACTAAAGGAGCTGTTTCATCAGGATTAGCCCCAATCACTAAAAGCCCGCGGGCTTCTTCCAGATCAGCTATAGGATTGGTCATCGCCCCCCACCCCCAAGGAGCCCCCCAAACTTGGGCGGCCGGAGGTCCCCATAGACGACTGCCATTATCAATATTGTTGGTTCCTATCCCCACCCTGGCTAATTTTTGGAAGAGATAATTTTCTTCATTAGTACACTTGGAAGAACCCAAAAAAGCCAAAGCTTCCGGGCCATGCTCTTGGCAGACTTTATTTAGCGTGGCCGTGGCGAAATCTAAAGCTTCTGCCCACGAACATTTTCGCCAGTTATCGCCTTGGCGAAGCAAAGGAGAGGTCAAGCGCTCCTTATGACTAATAAAATCCCACCCATAATGACCCCGCGCACAAAGCGCCGCTTGGTTAACCGTTCTTTTTTCCCGATCTGGTTCAACGGCCACTACGCCAAAGGCCGCGGTTTTTAAGCTAAGGCCACACCCGCAGGCACAATAGGGACAAATGGAAGAAACACTGGTAATAGGTGAGGAAAGGGCAGGTTTGCCCTTTTCACTTAGCGCTCCCGTTGGGCAAATGCTGACGCAGGTACCACAAAAAGTACATGGGGAAGCTTCCAAAGGCTGGTCTCCCCAAGTTGCTGGTTTGGCAGCAAAACCTCTTTGGAAATAATCAATAGCCCCTACCACTACTAATTCTTGATCAGCGCGCAGACACTTTCCGCAAAGAATACATTTAGAAAGATCCCTTTGAATAAAAGGATTTAATTCCTGAATCCCTGTGTAATTGGGTAATTTGTAAAGATCGAGAAAGCCAATATTTAACTCGGCCGCAATTTGGCGCAGACGGCAGCGATTCCCTTTTTCACAGAGGAGACAAGATTCGGGATGGCTGGCCAACATTAGCTTTATAATCATCTTCCGGTTTTCCCGCACTCGCGGAGAATCCGTTTGAATCACCATACCTGGAGTAATTGGAGTAACACACGAGGCCAAGAGCGCTCCTGTTTTTTCCTCCTCTACCAGACATATTCGACAGGCCCCAGCTGGTGAAAGATCGGGATCATAACAAAGAGTGGGAATAGAGATGCCCATCTCCCGAGCCAATTCTAAGATCGTCATCCCATCTCGCCCGCTGGCTACCAAGCCATTAATGGTAATGGTAACGGAATCCACTCCCCCTCCTTTAGGTTTTTAATGTGATCTCTGTATAAACCGATTTTTTCTTGGTCACTCCCCCGCCACCGCGAGTCCAAAAATGCCTTGATAAAACTGGATTCCTGCCTTAGCAAAAATGACCGCCTTGCCTTCCCAGCGACTTTTTCAGAAATCTTTAAATAATCTCTTTGCAAAGGCAGCGCCAACTCCTTCCTTAATCTTTTTTGGTCATAAAAAATAAATAATTTTAAATTGTTAATGATAAAATGAAGGCAGATTAAAGGTAGGCAGTTCAATAGAAAAAGGGGTATTTTTCCTCAATGGGGATTTTTTTCGGGGAGGTTCAGGACATTTTGGGGATTAATTCCCCAATTAAACTATATGGTTAAAGTTGGTATTTCTGCACTTTTTGATAAAGAGTTTTGCGGTCTATTCCCAAGATGCGGGCAGCTGCTGTTTTATGACCACCGGTGTGTTCCAATACCAGCGCAATATACTCTTTTTCCATTTCTTGAAGGCTGGTGAGATTCTTAGGGGCGGGAGAATTTTTTTCTAAAGGGAAAGGCCCGGAAAGACCAGTGAGGCTTTGCGGAGTAATTTCCTTTCCTTCTTCTAAGACCATGGCCCGCTCGATGGTATTCTCCAGCTCGCGCACATTTCCTGGCCAATTATGTTTCATAAGAATCTCCATGGCGGCCGGAGTAACTCCCGTAATAGTTTTTTTTCTTTTCCGATTGAAGCGCTTAAGAAAATGGTCGATTAAAAGGGGAATATCTTCTTTTCTTTCGCGCAGCGGAGGCAGATGAATGGGCACTACACTTAACCGGTAAAAAAGATCTTCCCGAAAAGTTTTTTGAGCAATAGCTTCCTGCAAATTTTGATTGGTGGCCGCAATAATACGTACATCCACCCGCATCCGTTGCGTGCCGCCTACAGGTTTAAATTCCCTTTCTTGAATCACCCGCAATAGTTTAGATTGGGTATTTAAAGATAAATTAGCTATTTCATCAAAGAAGAAAGTGCCCCCATTAGCCAATTCTAATAAACCGTGTTTGTTCTTAATGGCGCCAGTGAAAGATCCTTTCACATGCCCGAATAACTCACTTTCTAAAAGAGTATCTACCAGAGAGTTACAATCCACGGGTACAAATTCTCTTTCCCGGCGCGGGCTGAGCTGGTGAATAGCTTGGGCCACCAGCTCTTTGCCTGTTCCACTCTCTCCGGTAATCAATACGGTACTTTCAGTGGGCGCTACCTTGCGGATAATCTCCATCACTCGTTGCATAGCCTTGCTTTCTCCGATTAAAGGTTCGGCCAGGAGAAAGGAATCAAGACGGCGCTTTAGCTGCTCATTCTCCAAAAAAAGTTTGCGCCGCTCCACGGCTCGACCCACCACGATTCGTAATTCATCTGGACTACAGGGTTTAGTCAAATAATCATAGGCCCCGCTTTTAATAGCTTTCACGGCACTCTCTATAGTCGGATATCCGGTAATCATGATACTTACTAAATCTGGATCTCTTTCCTTGAGTTCTCTTAAGGTCTCCAGCCCATCCAAGCCTGGCATCTTTAAATCAAGCAGGATAATATCAAATGGTTCGGCAGCTACTTTTTCCAAGGCTAAGCGCCCGCTTTCCACTGCCTCCACGCTATAGCCTTCTTTCATCAAAACTCGGCTGAAGCTATCCCGGATAATTTTCTCATCATCGACAATCAATATTTTCCAAGCCCTATTATTTGAGTGCATAATACTTGGCCAGCCTTATTCAAACAGAAATATCCTCCCCTTCGGGCCGAATGGGGAGTTCAATGAAAAAGGTCGCCCCCGCTCCTTCTTTACTTTTTACCCAAATCCGACCCCGATGTTTTTCCACAATACCGTAGGACATAGCTAAACCAAGACCTGTCCCTTTGCCCACTTCTTTCGTGGTGAAAAAAGGGTCGAAAATGCGCGTTAAATGTTCTTCTTTAATTCCACATCCTGTATCCGTGAATTCGATGAGCACTGTTTCTTCTCCTGGGCCAAGTCGAGTGCGTACGGTGAGCGTTCCTTGCCCCTGCATTGCTTCAGCGGCATTTAAGATAATATTCATGAAAACTTGGTTTAATTGGCCAGCGTTAGCCATGATCAACGGCAGATTAGGTTCTAAATCTTTAATAATGCGAATATTGTGGAAAAGGGCTTGGTTTTCCAGTAAGGAGATCCCTTGCTGGAGTGCGCGGTTAAGATCAGTAGGTTCCATTTTATAGGAGGTTTGGCGGGCGAACTCTAAAAGTCCTTTGACGATCTCTTTGCAGCGGGTGGCTTCTTGGCAAATACGTTCTAAATCTCCTATGCGCGGATCATCTGCCGGCAGATCTTCTAAAAGCATCTTAGAAAAAATCATTATGCCCCCCAAAGGGTTATTGATCTCGTGGGCCACGCCGGCGGCCAGTTTTCCTAAGGAGGCCATCTTCTCGGATTGCAATAATTGCAGCTGCGTTTCTTGCAATTTCTTTTCCATCTTTATCTTTTCTCTTAGATCGGTAAAGATGCCAAAGCTGGCTATTTCTTTTCCATTCTCATAAATAATGGCCGCAGAAATACTTATCGGAATCTCTTCTCCGGTCTTGCTAATCAGGGTAAATTGGGAAGGTTCCAATCGCCCTACTCCTCCATAATCCGCCGACCGTAAACGACGCATAATTTCTTTGGCCCCTCCAGGCGGATAAAGCTGGCTAATATGGACTTTGCTCATCGCTTCTTCCGCTGTATAACCTAAGAGCTTCTCGGCGCTCTTATTAAAAATGATTATCTGCCCTTTCATGTCCGCCGCAATAATTCCGTCCACCGAATTCTCGATTAAATTCCGCAGAAAATCATTAGCTTTCCGCAGCTGGTTCTCAATCCGTTTAGTAAGACTAATATCTCTTAGGTAGACGTATGTTTTCATGGTTCCGGCCCGGTCCTGAACAATGGTAAAGCATATCTCTGCTTCCTTCGATTCCCCCCGGGCGTTGATGAACTCCAGCTCCGTACAAACTCTTAACCCCCCCTGCGTAATGCCGCTGGCCATTAATTCTTTGATATAAATTTGATTTTTTTCATCGAATAAATCAAAAAAATTTAAGCCGGCTAAAGTTTCCAAAGAATAACCGGTTATTTCCGCGGCTGTTTTATTCGCTAACTCAATTTTTTCCCCTTCTCCAATAACCAAAATTCCATCATTGGCCTGCTCCACAATATGCCGGAATCTATTCTCGGAGTCTTTAAGTTCCTGTTCGAGCTTCTTAGTCTTCGAGATGTCTTCGACGACTACTTCCGCTACTTGGCCATGCCGATCAAAGATGGGATAAGTGCGCACATAATAGTTGCCTTTCAACCGTGGATTATACATTTCTCCAAAAGCAGGCTTTCCCGAAACCATTGTTTCCGTGACTGGGCAACCAAGGCAAGGAGCGTTATTCCCCCGAAAAACTTCAAAACACTTCTTGCCCACAATCTCCTCGGGAGTTAACTCATAGTCTTTTAAAACAGCCATGTTGGCCCGGATAATAGTATAATTTATATCTTCCACAAAAATGCGGTCCGTAATCGCATTAAAAGCCGCCTCCCACTCAGCCCTTATCTGGAGAACTTGCTCGAAGAGCGCTGTCTTCTCTTCTTCTATCTGGGCCAGCAACTGTTTTAAGACTTCATTTTCCTTTTTTAGTTTCTGATACTCGCGTTCTTGAGGCATAAAGGCCACCGGCTATTTATAAAGGAGGGTTTTTAATTATAATATCAAAATAAGAATAAAAACTCAATTTGATGTCTACCTGACCATCAATCAGTTTTAATATTTCTCGCCCGCAGGATAATGGCGGGAGGGGAGAGGCGAAATTAAAACCAGTAAGTTTATTTAGAAGACAAAGCTACTTGGTAGGCTTCTACATATTGCTGCCAAAGATATTCTTTGCTTATTCCATGGTCAATAAAATCCCAAGGAAAAATTTCTTCTTTTCCCCTGGGGCGTAAGACATAGAAGTCAGGGTTAAGATCCACAGTTCGAAAAGCTTGGGACCAGTGGCCGCCTAAACGGTGGGCTTCCCCAAGCAGTTTCCCTACCCGACGGTCTCCGCGGGCCAGAAGAGCTTGCAGGTAGGCATATTTAGGCAGGTCGGCGTTCACGGAAACTCCCCCTTCTTTGGCCAACCCTTTTTTGATCAATTTAATTTTTTCCCTTAATTGTTGGGGCTCCGCAAAGGGGTGCCATTGGAAGGGAGTAGCAGGCTTGGGGACAAAAGAGTTGAGGCTCAAACTAATTTTCTCACTCCCCCTTAGACCTCGTCTCTTCTTACGCCAATGGTGTTTAATCTTTTTCGTAAGTTCCACTATCTCCTGCACATCGGCCTTTTCTTCCCAAGGAAGACCGATCATAAAATAGAGACGTAAATTGGCTACGCCTCTTTCCGCCAAGAGATCTACCGCCTCCAAAATCTTCTGTTCATTAAACCCTTTATTAATAATGCGGCGCAGGCGCTCCGAGCCTGCTTCTGGCGCTATCGTGACTGTTTTTTGGCCGCTATCCCGGAGGAGATCAGCCAACTCTTGATTTAATGAATCAACCCGGAGAGAAGAAAAAGATAGGCTTTTCTGGGAACTGAGCAGTTCTCTTCCTAAATACAGAAGGTGGGGATAATCAGAGATGGCCGCCCCTAATAGGCCAATCTTCAGCACCCCTTCGCCTTGCTGAAGCAACACTTTTTTTAATTCTGGCCCATCCCGAAGGCGATGCGGATGGTAAACGGATGAGCAAGCACAAAAACGGCAGCGGCGGGAACATCCGCGGCTGAGCTCGGTTAAAAGCATCTCGGCTAACTCGGTTTGGGGAGTTATTATAGCCGATAAAGTCGGATAGGAATCTAAATTGCCCAGATATACTCTCTTTATCTTCGCCGGCACCTTATCTTGAGGACAAAAGGAGGTAAGCAAGCCTTCCGCAGAGTAAGTCACTTCATAGAATTGGGGAACATACACCCCGGCTAATTCGGCCAGCTCTCTTAAAATTTCCCAACGCGGAAGTTCTTTCTCTTTCCCGCGGCGTAATATTTCGGTGAGGGCCGCAACTATAGGTTCAATTTCCCCAATGAAAAAAAAATCCACGAAATCAGCTAAAGGTTCTGGATTAAGCAAGACCGTGGCCCCCCCGGCCATGACCAAAGGATCTGTTTCTCGGCGGTCTTTTCTTAAAACAGGAATTTTGGCCAATTCCATCATTTGCAAGAGGTGGAGGTAATCATTCTCATAGGAGATAGAAAAAGCTAAGACATCAAAATCGCGCACTGGTTTTTGCGTTTCCAAAGAAAAAAGAGGGGTGTTCGTCCGATAATATTCTTCTATATCCGCGGGATCGGGAAGGAATACCCGTTGACATTCCGTAGCGGTTTGAACATTGAAGAGACGATAAACCGTCTGGAACCCCAGATTAGACATGCCCGTATAATAACGATTCGGATAAGCTAAGGCAATGGACAAAACTTCTTTGAGTTTATGCTTAGAAAATTTTTGTTCACTGGGAAAAATATTTTTCTCCGCCGCCAAAATTTTTTGGGCCTGGGCAAATAATTTATGGGACATTTTGCTTATATTTTAAAGGACATTCCCTTTGCTTAATCGGCCTGCTTCCTCAAGAAAGTGGGGATGTCCAGCTCATCCTCCCCTAAATTATTAAAGAGGCGACTGCGCCAGGAACGCAAAGTTTTTTCCCGGGATTCGCCCGCCTTTTCTTGGCGCAAAAATGTGGGGATATCTCTACTTTCTTCTACACGGGGACTACCTCCGGCAGTTTTTTCTGGCTCCTTGGTCACCGGACGTATTTCCACGATCCTCTCTTCGGCCTCCGCCGCTCTACCGAATCCGGTGGCGATGACCGTCACCCTTACTTCGCCGCGCAAGTTTTCATCAATCACCGCCCCAAAAATTATGTTCGCTTCTTCATCAGCCTCCTCTTGGATTAGCGTCGATGCTTCGTTCACTTCAAAGAGGGTCAAGTCCGGGCCTCCGGTTATGTTAATGAGGATTCCCCGGGCACCCGCAATAGTAATGTCTTCCAATAAAGGACTGGAAATGGCCTTCTGCGCTGCCTCCATAGCTCTATTCTCTCCGCTGGCCACTCCCGTACCCATCAAAGCCAACCCCATTTCCGACATGACCGTACGCACATCAGCAAAATCGAGGTTAATCAAGCCGTGGACGGTGATCAAATCGGAAATCCCTTTGACGGCTTGTAAAAGGACTTCATCGGCTTTGCGGAAAGTTTCCAGAAGCGACATGTCTTTCCCCGCGATGTTGAGCAAGCGTTGGTTAGGAATGGTAATCAAGGTATCGACGAACTTCCGCAGCTCTTTTAAACCCTCTTCTGCTTGTCTTTGCCTTTTCCGCCCTTCAAAGAAAAAAGGTTTGGTCACCACGGCTACGGTGAGCGCTCCTAATTCTTTGGCAATAGAAGCTACGATGGGTGCTCCGCCCGTACCCGTACCACCCCCCAATCCGGCCGTAATAAAAACCATATCTGCCCCCATCAAAATCTCGCGTAGACGGTCTTTGTCCTCCAAAGTCGCATTCTTGCCTACTTCTGGATTCGCGCCTGCTCCCAGACCTTTGGTAAGTTTGGCTCCTAATTGAATCTTTAAAGGAGCTTGGCAAGCGGCCAAAGCCTGGGCATCGGTGTTGGCGCCAATAAACTCCACGCCTTGTAAGCTTGCTTGAATCATTGTATTTACTGCGTTACAGCCACCGCCTCCAATGCCGATCACTTTTAAATTGGCTCCATAAATTTTGCTTTCTTCCAACTCAAACATCGCCCCACCTCCTTAAATTTCTTTAACAATATCTGGGCCGCCTGCCCGGCAGAAAAAAGGCCGCAGGCGGTTTATTCGCTGCTTAAAAATTAGCCAGCCAGCTCTTCAGCCGACCGGTCAATCTGCCTAAAAACTGATGATTATTATTCTGGTGATTTTTATGCCGCCCTTCCCCTTTATGCCGATGGCCGTATAAGACTAAACCCACGGCTGTAGCGTACATCGGGCTATTGACCACGTCTAAAAGGCCGCCTATGCCCATGGGATAACCCCGCCGTACAGGCAAATTAAAAATTTGTTCCACTAATTCCGGTAAGCCTTCCAGAGAGGCTGTACCCCCCGTGAGCACCACTCCGGAAGGAATGAGGTTTTCGTAACCTGATTTGAGAATCTCCCGATGCACCAAAGTAAATATTTCTTCCATCCTGGGTTCGATGATTTCCGCCAAAATTTGGCGAGAAAGAGTTCGGGGGCGCCGCCCCCCTACACTGGGCACTTCAATCATCTCTTCTTTCTTGACCAGGGAAGTTAAAGCACAACCATACTTGGTTTTGATCTTCTCCGATTCTACTAAGGGAGTACGCAGACCGACGGCAATGTCGTTAGTCAGATGGTTTCCCCCTAAAGCAAAAACCGCCGTCTGCCGCACTGCCCCTTGAGAAAAAACCACTAAATCAGTAGTGCCCCCGCCGATATCTATTAAAGCTACCCCTAATTCTTTCTCATCCGGAATAAGCACGGCCTCGGCGGCCGCTAATTGTTGCAAGACCAAATCGTGGACTTCCAGGCCTAAGCGATGGCAACACCGGATGATGTTTTGGGCGGAGGTGACGGCCGCGGTGACAATATGCACTTTGGCCTCCAGTCTCACCCCAGCCATGCCTAAGGGCTCCATAATTCCATCTTGGTCATCCACAATGAATTCTTGGGGTAAAACATGGATGATTTCTCGATCCATAGGAATGGCTACGGCCCGGGCCGCATCCAATACTCGTTTTAGGTCATTCTCCGCCACTTCCCGATTCTTTACGGCGACAATCCCTTGGCTGTTAAACCCCCGAATATGACTGCCGGCAATGCCACAATAAACGGAATTTATTTCTACCCCAGCCATTAATTCCGCTTCTTCCACAGCCTTACGAATTGATTCGATAGTGGCATCGATATTAATTACTACTCCTTTCCGCATCCCCCGGGAAGGATGAGTACCGATGCCGACAATGTCTAAACCTGCCTCGGTCGCCTCGGCCACAATGGCACAAATTTTTGTGGTGCCAATGTCCAAGCCGACTATTATATTTTCTTTTTTTCCTCTTTTGCCCATGTCTTGCCTCCCTCCCGGCTTTTTAAACTTTTGGTATATTTTCAATTATGGTCGCCTTTGAGCTATCTGCGTCAATGGTTTAGGGCGTTCCGCTGGCATATTCTGTTTTTCTTTAACCTTCACGATAACTTTTCGCGGATAATCCACATCCACATAGGCCACTTCTTCCCCTTTCTTTTGGATATCGGCTAGCACTTTTTCCAGACGGTTTAGTTTATCTTTATAATCCCCCCACCCTAAGTGGATGGGTAGACTTTTCTCCAAAGTATAAAGAGTCAACCCTCTCTGCTTATGGAGATTGATTTCCGAAATATTATGTTCATTAATAATTTGCCGATAAGCAAGGAGGTCTAAAAGTTCCAGAGCTTGCTTAATCAATCTCTCCCCTTCCTGATCCTGTTTTTTAATTTCTTTGCTTTCTAAACCGGTGAGCAAGGGCAAATCCACTTTCTCTTTAGGCCCCACCTTTTTAAAAACCTTCCCTTGCCTGTCCACCAAATAAAGGTCATCTAAAAGAATCATGGCCCGCGGCGTCCGTTCTTGCACTTCAATAATCAATGCTTGCCGGGACCAATCCCGGCGCACCTGGACTTTTTCGATCCAGGGATGTTTAATCAACTTCTGCGTTAATTCTGTTAGATTTAATCGCCAAATCTCCATGCCCAGATCCAATCTGGCTAAGTCTAAAAGCTCTGCTTCTTTAGCCTGGACGCAACCAATAATCCTGATTTCATGCACTTGCCAGGGCGTAGCCAGGACAAAATATCGATAAATATTGCTGCCCAAGAAGACTAAGCTAGCCACCGTAGCTAAATTGAGCGCCCGCTGCCCGATTTGGTTAAGCCAAGACGCCCAATCTATATGCCTCCGGCGGCGCCGCCATTTTCTTTTTTTTATTATGCTCATCTTTTGGGGACAACCTCTCGCCATCATCCTTGCCTAAACTCATGGAATACCTTTCCGGCTTTTCACGGGGATCTTTAAACGCGCTCCTAACAAAATCCTTTCCACCAAGTCGGGAAAATTAATCCCCACGCCCCGCGCAATCTCGGGCAGCAGGCTGAGGGGCGTCATGCCCGGCAGCGAGTTAACTTCCAGGATCACAGGTTCTCCGTCGGGGCGAAGTAATAAGTCAACCCGCGTAGCTCCTTCGCATCCCAAAGAAAGATGGGCTTTAAGTCCTATGCTTAAGATCCGATCATAATCAGCTTTAGCTAAGGGAGCGGGGAAAATATGTTGGGTCAAGCCCTCCGTGTACTTAGCTTCGTAGCTGTAAAATTCGGCTTTGGGTACAATCTCAATAGCTCCCAAAGCTTGGTTATTTAAAATGCCTACAGAGATCTCCCGCCCTTTGATATACTCTTCCACGATGATTTCCGCATCATAACTAAAGGCTTTTTCTAAGGCTGCCGGCCAAGCTTGCGGATCTGAGATAATGCTTACCCCTACACTAGATCCTTCCTGGCAGGGTTTGACTACTACCGGCCAAGAAAGGGGCCAGGGCGGCCTACTTAAATCTCTGGGCTCTGTCAGATGGAGAACTAAATAATTAGGGACCGGCAAAGAATGCTGCCTAAAGATTTGGCGGGAAATTACTTTATTCATGGCCAGAGCACTAGCCAGGACCCCCGAACCCGTGTAGGGAATGCGCATTATCTCCAAAAGCCCTTGCACTGCTCCATCTTCTCCCAATCGCCCGTGGAGACCGATAAAGGCGATGTCTATTTTTTCTTCATGCAGCCGCTGAGCTAATGATTCATCTGCTTCTATAGGGAAAGCTGGGTAGCCTTTCTCGCGCAGGGCCGCCAAAATTGCCTGCCCAGAGAGCAGAGAAATTTCTCTTTCGGCCGACCGCCCGCCCAACAGCACACCTATCTTTTTCTTGAGCATCTCTTCTCGACGCCAATAAACCATTTTTTAGGCCCGACTAATTTTTAAATTTCTTCTGGAGAAGGCCTTTAATCCAGAATGTTGGGGAAAAAAGACCTTCCATTTTCTTTAATCTCTCGCCTCTTCCCCCACTACCCGAATTTCTAATTCCAGGAGCACACCTGTTTCCCGCCACACTTTTTCCCGCACTACTTCGATCAACTTTAAAACATCCTTAGCCCGGGCTCCGCCGCGGTTTATAATAAAATTGGCGTGCTTCTCCGAGATTTGCGCTCCGCCAATTCGGTAACCTTTTAATCCGCACCTTTCAATTAGCCGCCCGGCCGGACCCGTGGACGGATTTCTGAATACCGAACCGGCACTGGGAAAATCATAGGGCTGCTTCTCTCGGCGCAGAGCAATTATTTTTCGTACTTCCTCCTGCACCCGCGTTACCTCCGCCGGTCGTAAATTAAAGAGCCCCCCTAAGATAATCTCTCCGGGGGGCAGGCTAAGCGCCCGATAGGAAAAAGATAATTTCTCTACGGGATCTTGGCGCATATTTCCGCGAGCATCCATCACCCATACGGCCTGCAAGACTTCTTTTATTTCTCCGCCAAAAGCTCCGGCATTCATGGCCACTGCTCCCCCTACGCTTCCCGGAATCCCGGCGGCAAATTCCAAACCGCTTAAACCTTTTTGCATACAGAAATCGATTACCGTCCCCAAAGGCAAACCCGCTCCGGCTTGCAATTGAACTTCTGCAGATAAACTTTTAGTTACGGCCATCTGACCAAACCCGTCAGCCAAAGAAATGGCCATGCCCCGAAACCCACCATCGCGCACTAAAATATTTGTGCCTTTCCCTAAGATAAAGTAAGGAATTTTATCTCGGCGCGCCCATTCTAAAACCTCTTTTAGATCAGCGGCATCCTGGGGAAAGACCAAATAATCAACTGGCCCCCCTATGCGCCAAGAAGTATAATCAGCCAGGGGAACGTCATAAAAAATCTTTCCCTTTATTTCTGCTCTTGTTCCCTTAGCTTGCGGATTAGCTCCATGCCTACTTTCCATATATCCCCAGCTCCCAAAGTAATGACCATATCCCCTGGTTGTAAGCGGTCCCAGAGTCGCTCAGGAATTTCATTTTTATCTAAGATGAGGGTCACGTCCTTATGTCCATATCCCTTTAGGCCCTCAAAAAGCCCTTGGGCGGTGATTCCCGGCAAAGGATCTTCGCCGGCCGGATAAATCCCCGTAATCAACAGGACATCGGCATCTTGGAAAGCCGTCAAAAATTCCTTGAATAAATCGCGGGTGCGCGTGTACCGGTGGGGCTGAAAAATGACCACTGTCCTTCGTTTCCATCCTTCCTTCGCGGCGCGGAGGGTGGCTTTAATCTCTGTGGGATGGTGGCCATAATCGTCCACAACCATTATGCCCGAAATCTCCCCTTTAATCTCAAAGCGCCGCTGCACGCCACTGAAAGAAGCTAAGGCTTGTTGCACCACGGGAAAAGGAATATCCAACTCCCTGGCCGTGGCCAAAGTGGCTAAAGCATTGTAAACGCTATGCCGACCAGGCAGGCGCATTTCTATCTTGCCCAACTCTTTCTGCCCTTCGCCAGCCACGAAGCTCGTCTGCAGCTCGGCAAATTTTATCTCCTTGGCCCAGAAATTGGCTTCGTCGGTTAGGCCATAAGTGACCAAAGGTTTGCGGATGCGCGGAAACAGACTCTGCAAATTTTCATTATCGCGGCAAAGCACGGCCAAACCATAAAAAGGAACCTTGTTAATAAACTTTAAGAAAGCCTCTTGCATGCGCGAGAGCTCGCGGTAATAATCCAAATGTTCGGGATCGATGTTAGTGACTACCGCAATAATAGGAGAAAGCTGTAAGAATGAACCATCGCTTTCATCAGCTTCCGCCACTAATATCTCCCCTTGCCCTAATTTGGCATTAGAGCCAAATATATTAAGTTTGCCGCCAATAACTGCGGTAGGATCTAAGCCGGCGTGAGCTAAAACGGTGGCAATCATGGAGGTAGTAGTAGTCTTTCCATGAGTTCCCGCCACGGCTATTCCGTACTTCATGCGCATCAATTCAGCGAGCATCTCCGCGCGCGGAATTACCGGAATCAGTCTCTTCTTGGCGGAAACGACCTCGGGATTGTCTGGGCGAATGGCGGAGGAGATGACGACCACATCGGCCGTTAGCAGATTTTCTGGCCGATGGCCAATAAAAATTTGGGCGCCTAACTTCTGCAAACGCAGAGTGGTCTCGGACTCCGTGAGATCTGAACCAGAGACCTGATACCCTAAATTGATTAAAACTTCCGCAATGCCGCTCATACCTATGCCGCCAATGCCCACGAAGTGCACGTGGCGGACCTTCTTCTTCATTCCTAAAATTCTTTTATCCATGACGCACCAATTCATAACAAAGTTCTACGATATTTTGCGCCGCTTCTAACTTAGCCAGAGCAGCTGCCCGTTTGCCCATTTCTTTTAATGGGGCGGGATCGTTTATCAGCTTCCTTAAAAGATTACTTAAAAATTCGCCGTTGAGTTCTCGATCAGCTACCAGAAAAGCCGCCCCAACTTTCTCTAAGGCACGGGCATTTAAGGTCTGGTGATCATTAGCCGCAAAGGGGAAAGGGACCAGAATCGCGGCTTTGCCCATGGCCATCAGTTCAAATAAGGTGCTGGCTCCGGCACGGCAAATAATTAAATCAGCTCGAGCATAGGCCATTTCTATTTCTTCCAAGAAAGAATAAACTTCGGCCGCCCAGCCCTGTTGCGCATAAACCTCGCGCATCTGCTGATAGTCCTTAGGGCCTGTTTGATGGATAACTCTTATTCTTTCTTTTAAATCAGCCAGCAACGGCAAAGCTTCGGCCATGGAGCTATTTAAACGGTGTGCTCCTTGACTTCCGCCGAAAACAAAAATTGTGAATAACCCCTTATCTTCGGCAGGTGGCTGGGGAAGAGGAGCTTTGAACCTCTTCCGCACCGGATTTCCTGTCCAAAAAGTCTTCGGGGTGGGGAAAAATTGGGCAGTCTCGGGGAAGGAAATAAAAACTCGGTCTACCACCTTCCCCAAAATCTTATTGCTCAATCCGGGGATAACATTCTGTTCATGGATAGCTGTTCTCTTGCCCATGGCCCAAGCAGCGAGGACTACTGGCCCCGAAGTATATCCCCCCATTCCCAACACCAAATCAGGTTGAAAGGAACGTAATAATCGCCAAGACTGTCCTAAACTTTTACTGATCAAAAGCAAACTTCCTATCTTTTTTCTCCACGACTTGCCCACTAAGCTGGCTACTTCTATTGTCTCCAGAGCGAATCCCTGTTTACGCAAGACCTGCTTTTCCAGACCTTTTTGGCTACCCACAAAAAGGATCTGGTGCCGGGCATCTCTTTCCAAAAAAGCTTCAGCTACGGCCAGGGCGGGGAAGAGATGTCCTCCCGTACCCCCCCCGGCGATCATTATTCTCACGGACTTTCCTTGATCTCTGGGATGAAATATTTTCTAAAATACCAATAGCTATTAAGTTAATGATCAAAGAGGTACCTCCATAACTCAAAAAAGGGAGCGGAGAACCTTTGGTGGGCAACAAGCCCAGCACTACTCCCATATTCATCAAAGCTTGCCCGGCAATCATACTCACTAACCCTATGCCCAGGTAACGACCGAATAAATCGGGCGCCCTTAGGGAAATCTGCCCACCCCTAAAGGTCAGGAAAACGAAGAGGGAAATTACCGCGGCGACACCTATCAAACCAAGTTCCTCTCCTATGACCGAAAAAATAAAGTCGGTATGCACTTCCGGAAGATAAAAGAGTTTCTGTCTTCCTTCGCCTAATCCCAGGCCCCAAATCTTTCCGGCTCCAAAAGCTAAAAAAGACTGAATAATCTGGAATCCCGTATTGCCCGGATCCTGCCAGGGATTCAAGAAGGCTAATAAACGTTCTTTGCGATAATTAGCCTGCAGAGCTAAATATAAAAAGATGGGCAAAGCGGCTAAAATGATGCCGCCTAAATGCAGCAGGCGCGCCCCCCCCACAAAGAGCATGATAAAAACGAGCATGCAGAAAACCACCCCTGTGCCAAAGTCCGGTTGCTTAAAAACTAATCCGAAGAAAACTCCCAAAACCATAAAATGCGGCAAAAGACCGGACATAAAGTTCTGCAATGTTTCCCCTTTTTTGACCAACGAACGCGCCATATAAACCACCAAAGAGAATTTGGCCAACTCAGCTGGCTGAAAAGAAAAAGAAAAGAATCTTAGCCAGCGCGCTGGAACACCTGCCTCTCGGCGTAGGCCGGGGATGGGTAAAATTAAAAAAGCCAATAGGATGATGCTCAACAAAACCAGCAACCAACCCCATTTTTGCCAGCGGTGGTAATCTGTCCAAGCTGCCCAAAAAAGCAGAAAAAATCCTAAGCCGGCCGCTATGGCCTGTTTTTTTAGAAAATGATAGTTATCCCCAAATTTTTGGCCGGCGAGGACGAAACTCGCACTATAAACCATAACTATGCCTAGGCCTACCAAAGCGACCACGAGGGCGAGCAACAGAAAATCAAAACCTTTTCTGTTTTCATCCAAGATTTTTCTTACCTCCTGGGGCGGAATCTTTAAATTGCTGCGCCAGCCGACCGACTATTTCTTTAAACCGCTGCCCTCTTTCTTGGTAATTCTTAAACATGTCAAAACTGGAACAAGCTGGGGAAAGCAATACGATTTCGCCCGGGGCCGCTTTGGAAAAAGACCAAAGCACGGCCTCTTCCAGAGTATTAAAACAGGCCGTATCCGTAAGCCTACCCAACGCGGAATACATTCTCCCTTGCGCTTCGCCGATCAGGGCCAACCCCTTGACTTTACGCGCGATCAAGTCGCCCAAAGGCGCATAATCCCCTCCCTTATCTTTCCCTCCGGCAATGAGCACAATGGGTTCGGAAAAACTCATTAACGATTTAACCACCGCCCCCACATTAGTACCTTTAGAATCATTGAAAAATTTAACTCCTTTTATCTCCCCTACCCATTCCAAACGATGCGCCAATCCGCTAAATTCATCTATCACTTGCTGGATAGCCTTTGCTGGACAACCACAGATTTTGCTGGCCACCATGGCGGCCATTATATTCTCTAGATTATGGGCCCCTTTAAGCTTCAGGTGCTCTAAACTAAATCTTTCTTTTTGACCATCTGCGCCCTGATAAATGATGGCCCCCTTCTCCAGAAAACAGCCAACGGGAACTGGCCTCTGCGCGCTGAAAAGGAAAACTTGTGCCGCCACCTGGTGCGCAAACTGGAAAGTCAGGGGATCATCAGCATTCAAAACAGCAAAGTCTTCGTGGCGTTGATTCTGAAAAATCTTCCCTTTGGCTAAAATGTACTCCGAAAAATTGGCATAACGGTCTAAATGATCTTCACTAATATTCAAAAGGACGGCAATATGCGGGCGGAATTCTCTAATCCCTTCTAGCTGAAAACTACTAATTTCGGCTATCACCCACTCTACCTCCTGGGGGCCGGAGACGAAGGCAATCAAAGGGGTGCCGATATTGCCGCCCACAAATACTTGTTTCTGGGCCGCTTGGAGTATTTGGCCAATTAAGGTCGTAGTAGTTGTCTTCCCATTCGTGCCCGTAACGGCCAAAAGCGGCTTTTGGAGAAACTGAAAAGCAATTTCTATCTCACTCAATACGGGAATTCCCCTCTCTTGAGCCCGCCTTAAAGGCTCCAAGTCTAAAGGAACACCCGGACTAACCACGATCATTTCGGCCTGCAAAAAAAAGGACACACTATGGCCGCCAAATTCCGCGGTGATTCCCTCATTAGTCAGATACTTATGTTCTCCGGCCAATTCTGGGGCGTCTTTCATTTCGGACACATAAACTTGCGCGCCTTGGCTTTTTAAGAATTTGACCAAGGCCAACCCCGTTTTGGCTAAGCCCACTACTAAAACTTTTTTGCCCTTTAAGTCCAACTTTTTACCTCAATTTCAAAGTACTAAAAGCAATTAAGGCTAAAAAAATAGTTATAATCCAAAAGCGCACAATTACCTTTGGTTCCGGCCAACCTTTTAATTCAAAATGATGATGTAAAGGAGCCATGCGCAAAATTCTCTTGCCCCAGAGCTTGAAAGAAATAACTTGAAAAATTACGGAAAGGGTCTCTAACACAAAAAGCCCGCCCACTAAGGCCAATAATATTTCTTGTTTGATAATGATGGCTACAACTCCCAGAGCGGCGCCCAGAGAAACGGATCCCGTATCCCCCATAAAAATTTGCGCTGGATAAGTGTTGTACCAAAGAAAGCCCATGGCAGCACCCACTATGGCTCCGCAAAAAATAGCTAACTCTCCGCTGCCGGCGACGTAAGGAATTTGCAAGTAACTGGCTATCTTTACATGGCCAGCCAAGTAAGCCAAAACCATCAAAGTACCGGCCGTAATTAAGATAGGGCCGATAGCTAAACCATCTAAACCATCGGTTAAATTAACCGCGTTGGAAGTGCCCACGATCACGAAAAAGGTTAAGGCCACATAAAAAACTCCCAAGTCCGGCATAATGCCTTTAAAAAAAGGAACGCTGAAGGTGGTTTTAAACATAGGATAAAAATAAAGCAAAAGGGCCGCCCCTATGCCCAGAATTCCTTGCAGACCAAATTTCTTTTTCCCTGGTAGGCCCTTAGGATTTCGGCGGGTAATTTTTAGATAATCGTCCCAAAAGCCCACCCCCCCAAAAGAAACCGTGACCGCAAGCGTTATCCAAATATAGTAGTTTTTTAGGTCGGCCCAAAGAATGACCGCCACTATAATAGCGGCGAGAATTAAAACCCCGCCCATAGTGGGCGTCCCTTCTTTACCTAAATGGGAAGCAGGCCCGTCATTTCTGATAAATTGCTTCACCTTTAGCTTTTGCAATTTGCGAATTAACCATGGGCCAAAAATTAAGGAAATAACCAAGGCCGTGAGGATGGCTAAAATCGCCCGAAAAGTTATGTAGCGAAAAACATTAAATACGGAATATTGCGTATGCAGAGAGTATAAGAGAATATAAAGCATAAGAAGAAATACCTTTTTATTTTGCTCCCCAAAAATCTTGGAGGCCTTGCACGATTTGTTCCATCTTCATCAACCGCGAACCTTTAACCATAATCCAGTCATTTTCCTGCCCTACTTCTCTGAGCTTTGCTAAAATTCCTTCATGGTGGTCAGCCACAAATATACGTTCCGCTGGCATACCTCCTTCTTGCGCTCCTCGCTTTAAAAAAGGAGCTTGCTGGCCTAAGAAGAAAAGATAAGCTAAGCCGCAGCGCCCGATGAACCTGCCCATTTCCTGATGCTGGGCGGAGGTGGCGGCTCCCAGTTCCAACATATCACCCAGCACTAATAAACCCCGCCCCGCCCCCTTTGTTTCCTGAAAGGCAGTTAAAGAAGCGCGCAGAGAATCGGGATTAGCATTATAAGTATCATCCCAAATTCGGATATTTTTTTTGAGGGTTATGATTCTCCCTCTCCCCGGGGGCGGATGAAAAGCTTTTAAGCCGGAGACGATTTCCTCCAGGCTCAAACCTAAAATAGAAGCGCAGGCGGCCGCAGCCAGCGCATTGGGCACATTATGCCTTCCATATACCTGCATCTGCACCAATTCTTTTTGCCCGCCTATTTTCAAAACAAACCCAATTCCTTCCTCCGGCCGGTAAAGAATATTTTCCGCTTGCACATCTGCTTTTTGCTGGATGCTGTAAGTTTTCTTTGGGCAAATTTGGCGGGCCGCCAAGGCCGCCACCCGCGGGTCATCCAGATTAACTACAATCCAATCTTCCGCTCTAAGTTCTTCCCAAAGTTCCCCTTTGGCCCGAGCCACTTCTTCCAGCCCACCCAACTTTTCTAAGTGCGCCTGGCCAATGTTTAAAATAGCGGAAATTTGGGGGCGGGCAATTTCCCGCAGACGGCGAATTTCCCCAAAAGCATTCATGCCCATTTCCAGAACGGCCACTTCATGCTGCGGCGCAAGCTGGAGCAAAGTTAAAGGAAGACCGATGAGATTGTTAAAATTGCCTTCCGTCTTTAGAACAGAGAATCTGTTCGCCAGGATGGCTGCAGCCATTTCTTTAGTGGTCGTCTTGCCGTTGCTGCCAGTTAAAGCTATTACCGGCAAAGAAAATTGATTTCGCCAGAATTGGGCTAAGTCTCCCAGAGCACGTAAAGGGTCTTGGACCACTAACAAGAATTTCTGATCTAATTTTTCCCCTCCCCAGCATTTTTCTCTTCCTTCAGCGCACAAGCTGCCCGCGGCTCCCTTTTTTAGGGCTTCGGCAATAAAATCATGGCCATCAAATTTTTCCCCTTTTAAAGGAATAAAAAGATTCCCTTCCGCCACTGTCCGGGAATCAGTGCTCACCCCCCTAACTTGAGCCCGAGGATCTCCTTGAAAAATTATCCCTTGAGTTACCGCGGCAATCTGGCCAGCTGTGAGCTTAAAGATTTTTTCTCTCCTTTTTTAAACCTAACGCCCGTTCCGCTTCTTCCCGGTCATCAAAATGAATTCTTTCCGGGCCGATGATCTGATAATTTTCGTGTCCTTTCCCGGCGATCAAAACTACATCATTTGGTTGGGCCAGACGGATAGCGAAGTCAATAGCTTCTCTCCGATCAGGAATGATCACATAATGGGGTTTTTGATCAAGTAAGTTTACCTGCTTAAGCAAATCGGCAGCCGAGTGTTTTTGCGCCTTAACTACTCGAAGGCCTTCCTCGATTTCGCTTATGATCGCCAGTGGGTCCTCGGTGCGCGGATTATCCGAGGTAACGATGGCCAAATCGCTTCCCCAAGCCGCTACCTGGCCCATTTTTGCTCTTTTCCCTTTATCGCGATCACCGCCGCAGCCAAAGACCACCAGGAGTCGCCCTGGATATATTTGGCGTAAAGTGGCCAAGGCCCGGGCCAAAGCATCTTCCGTATGGGCATAGTCTATAAATACCCTTACACCCTCTTCTCCTTTGATCAATTCTAACCGCCCCGGAACTCGGTCGAGCTCTCTCAGGCCTTTTCTAATTGCCGGAATAGGGATCTGGAACACTTCTCCTACACTTATGGCGGCCAAGAGGTTATAAAGATTGTGTTGACCGATTAAAGACGAGGCAATTTCGTAAGCTCCCCGCGGTGTCTGCACTCGACACCAGAGGCCATCTGGAGACTCAGCCACCTCTTCTGGCCAAACGTCACCTTTCTTTTTAATCCCATAACCAAATTTCCTTCCCGCGGCCACTCTGAGGAGTTCTGCACCTCTTGGGTCATCAAGGTTGACTATGGCGAAACGAGGATCTTTCTTGCTTTCTCCCAAGTATTGGGTAAAGAGGAGCTGTTTAGCGCGGAAGTAATCTTCCATTGAGCGATGATAATCCAAATGATCACGCGTTAAATTCGTAAAGAGGGCCACGTCGAAATGACAAGCCCGCACTCTTTGCATATCCAAGGCGTGGGAAGAAACCTCTAAGATTACCTCAGTCACTCCTGCAGCGCGCATATTTTGCATAACCCTCTGCAAATCCAAAGACTCCGGCGTGGTAGTTGGCGCAGGCCAAACTTGCCCCTGATAACGATAATTTATCGTGCCTATAACTCCTGGCCGAGATCCAGCTTCTTTCAGGATGGACTCGATTAAATATGAGGTAGTGGTCTTCCCATTTGTCCCGGTAATGCCGATGACCTTTAAAGAAAGGGAGGGATGGTCATAAAAAGTGGCGGCCAAGCGGGCTAAAGCTTCCCGCACTTCCGGGACAATTATTTGGGTAATTTTTATCTCTTCTATAAACGAATTTACTAAAAGAACCTGCGCACCTCGGTCAATGGCCTCCGGAATGTATTTCCGTCCGTCTTCTCTCCAACCCGGAATAGCCGCAAAGAGAAATCCTGCTTGCACATCCCGGGAATGATAAGCCAATCCACGCACTTCTATGCCCGCATCACCAACAACTTTTGCCACTGCTAAATCAGAGATGAGGTCTTTTAAGATCAACCTGTCCTTCCCTTCTTTTATTTATTTATGTCCTTCCTCTTGCCCCAGAATGAGAAAATCATCAGGTCAGAACTCATCTGCTTTTTATTCTATTATGATCGCAGATGCTCAATAAATTATCTATCCTTATCTTCCTGTTGATGATTAATTAAACAAGCAAAGCCCCTAATATTTTTGAAGCACTCTTTTCATATTGTTGGTTGAAACTTCACTAAACCCTTTTTGTTTTCCCATAAGATTTCTCCAGGAGGAGGGGTTTGGGCAACGGCTCGCCCCGATCCCACCAGTTTAAGCTCTAAACCAAGTTTATGAGCCATCTGCAGCACTTGGCGCATGGACTTGCCGTGAAAATCGGGCATCACCCCAGGATTTAACGAAGAATCTGTTTCCTTCTCCTCTTTTTTGGGGGCCGGATCTTTGGGGACTCTCCCCAGCTGCTCATTCGAGATAGGATTGGCTTGGGCTAAGTAAGTAACTCCTTTGGGGTAAACTCCCAAGTAAGGTAGAACTTGTTCGGCAATAGCGCGAAATGCCGGTGCGGCAACCACCCCTCCATAACTAATTCCTTGCGGCTCATCAATAATTACCGAAATTACCACCCGCGGGTCATCGGCGGGAGCAAACCCTATGAAAGAACCTACTCGCTTATCTGAGTATCCTCGTCCAGTGCTAAGGGCCTTTTGGGCTGTGCCGGTCTTTCCCGCTATTTCGTAACCCGGAACATAAGCGGCCTTGCCCGTCCCTCCCTCTTGCGTTACCAACTTCAAAATAGCAGTGACGGAGTTAGCTGTATCAGCAGAAATAACTCTCTTGACCATCTTTGGTCGGTTTTCTTTTACAATTCCTCCGTCTTTACTTTGGATCACTTTAGCAATATACGGCCGCATTAGCATTCCCTTATTGGCGATGGCGGCCATAGCCACGGTTAACTGTAAAGCGGTCAGAGAAACTCCCTGACCAAAACTTATATTGGCCAAACCTACTTCTGACCAGGCCGAATAATGAGGTAAACATCCCGAAACTTCTCCGGGCAAGTCAATGCCCGTTTTTTTGCCGAACCCAAATTCTTTCAAATAATGGTAAAATTTCTCCTTTCCTAACTTCTTCCCTAATTTACTTGCCCCAATATTGCTCGATAATTTGATGACGTCCGCCATCGTTAGCCATCCATATTTATGGACGTCATGGATTATTCTACCGCCAATATGGTAGCTGCCGTTTTCACAAAAAACGAGCTCTCGCGGAGAGGCTACCCCTTCTTCCAAGATGGCGGCCAAAAGGAAGGTTTTAAATGTTGAGCCTGGTTCAAACGTATCGGTAACAATCCGGTTCTTTAAGACTCCCGGATGATAGGCGGGAAAATGATTCGGATTAAAGGAAGGTTGTACAGCCATAGCCAGTATTTCGCCACTCTTCGGCTCCATCACTAAAGCCATCCCTCCTTTTGCGCCACAGGCCTGCACAGCCTTTTTCAACTCTTTTTCCGCTATATATTGGATATTTTTATCTATAGTCAGGATTAACTCGCATCCCTCCTCTGCCCGCCGGAAATCCGGATTTTGGGAAATTATGGACCTACCCAGACCATCTTTGGGTATAAGAATGTACCCAGGCTCTCCGCGCAGGAACTCATCATACCCTAATTCCACTCCTTCTAAACCTTTGGAGTCTAATCCAGCAATACCAATAATATGGGCGCCAATCTCTCCATGGGGATAAACTCTCTTGGCTTCTTTTAAAAAATGAATTCCCTCCATCTTTAGATCTTCGATCGCTAAACGCTGCGCCGGCGTTATCCATCTTTGAATCCAGACAAAGGGTTTTTCCTCCTGCAATTTCTGCCGTAACTCTCCGGGCTTCTTGCCCAAAAGGCGCCCAATTTTTAAAGCCGCTTCTTCTATGTTCTTTATTTTTTTAGGCTGGGCAAAAACAGAATCTACTTCCATGCTGATAGCCATTTCCTCGCGGCGGCGATCATAAAGGATACCTCTTTTAGGAATCAGGGGCACCATGCGTTGGTACTGCCGCTCGGCTAATTTAGCTAATTGGGAACTTTTCAGGACCTGGAGCTGGAAAGCTCTAAAGAAAACAATTAAAAAAAGAAGAGCAAAGAAGATTAATAGAATAACCAGACGAAACGATGGCCATTTTTGCGCAGCTGCGTTCATCGTACAATTATTATTTGTCCATTTTGGGGATTTACAAATCCTAACTCTTGGAGGGCCTTCTTTTCCAGCCGGTCCGGAGATTTGAGGAAGGCCAACTCTAACCGCAACTTTTTATTTTCTTCTATCAGATCCTGTTCCTCTTGACTTACCCGGGAAATTTCATAGCCCAAAGAAACTTTTTGTTGATTCGCCCAGACATAAAAAAGGGAGCAACCTATTACTAAAAATGCAATGATGATGGCTAAGATAATTAGATGGTGATTTACTCCTTTAGCGCTTATCTTAACTTCTTCTTTAACGGCCTCGCTAATGGCTACTCGTTTATATACTGCTTCAGCCATTTCTCCTCCCTTAATCAATAAATTTTTTCAATGGCCCGCAATTTAGCGCTGCGCGCCCGCGGGTTAATCGTAATTTCTTCGCGCGTCGGAGTTACGGGTTTAGTTGTTAACAGACGAAAAGCGGAAGAAGTTTGCTTATTTCTCCTGGCTAATTCTCGGAACCGATTCTTCACCATTCTATCCTCTAAAGAATGAAAGGAGATGATCACCATTCTTCCTTGAGGAAGAAGAAGATCGGGGGCCTCTCGTAAAAAAATTTCCAAATTTTCTAATTCTTTATTTACGGCAAGGCGTAACGCTTGGAAAGTGCGCGTCGCCGGGTGTAGCCGCGAGGGAGAAAATGGAATGGCTTTTTTTATTATCTTTACTAATTCACCGGTAGAGTTTATTGGGGCAGATTGCCGTTGCCGAACAATCGCTTTGGCAATACGGCCGGCCCACTTTTCTTCACCGTACCTTCTAAAAATATCGCGCAACTCCCCCGCGGATAAATTATTGACCAAATCTCTGGCCGTGGTGGTAAGTTCGACACTCATGCGCATGTCCAGCGGTCCATCTCTTTGAAAACTGAATCCTCTCTCTCCATCTTCAATTTGTTCTCCGGAAATACCCAAATCCAGTAAAATGCCGTTAACTTTAGCGATAGCCAGACTCTTTAAGACTTCTCCTATTTCTTTAAAATTTTTATTTATTAATATTGCTCGCGTCCCAAAAGAAGCTAAATTCTGGGTCGCCCGTTTTATAGCCTGCGCATCCCAATCTAAACCAATCAGTCTTCCTTCTGGGGCAGTCTTTTCTAAGATAAGACGGGCATGACCTCCGCTTCCTACGGTACCATCAACGTATATGCCCCCTGGCTGACCAAGGAGAAATTTAATTGCTTCTTCTAAGAGAACCGGCTTATGCCGCGGCTCCTCCATTACAATCCCAGATCGGCCAAGGCCGCCGCCATACTCTCAAAATCTTCTTCCGATCTTTTGATCTCTTCGAGCCACCGCTCTTTACTCCAAATTTCAAACCTTTTGAGCATTCCCGCAAAGATCACGCTCTTCTCCAGCTGGGCATAATCCCTTAGGCTCGGGGGAATTAAAACTCTACCTAATTTATCAATGGGACATTCTACAGCCCCCGAAATAAAAAACCTCTGGAAGGCTTTAACTTCTTTCTTAACCAGGGAAAGAGAACTTATCCTCTCTTCCAAAACCCGCCATTCTTCAAAAGGATAAGCCACCAAGCACCTATCGAAATTGGTAATTATTAAACGATCATCATACTTCTCCGCCAACAATTCCCTAAACTTCGCCGGGATAGAAACCCTCCCCTTGGCGTCAATTGTATGTTCAAACCTTCCCCTAAACATTAAAATGACTTTCTTATAGCACTTTAAACCACTTTATACCACTTTTTCGTCAATATAAAGTTTTCTTCCTAACTTGTCAAGAAAATTTTATTTTTTTTTGCAAAATAAATGACCAAAGAAGTAATTAATGGATATCTTTGAGGAAATTTTTTAAAGGAGGGCAGAAAAAAATAAAATTTTTAAGACCAAACAAGTAATAGGGCAAGGCATTTTAATAAAAAAAATTTACATATCAAGGTAATTTTCTTTATTTTCGGCGTTAATTCTTTTATTTTTCTTTTGATACTTCGCTACGGCCCGATTATGTTCCTCTAAAGTTTGGGAAAAATAATGGGTCTTATCATTTTTGGCCACAAAATACAAATAATTTACTTGGGCTGGGTATAAAACTGCCTCCAGTGATTTTAAACCGGGATTGGCAATAGGCCCCTTGGGAAGTCCATTAATCTGGTAAGTATTATAAGGCGTCTTCCTAAGGAGGTCATTTTTGGTAATCTTCTGGGAACCTTTTTTAATCCCATAGACGGCGGTAGGATCACTCTGGAGGGGCATTCCTCTTTGCAAACGATTATGGAAGACAGCGGAAATTAATCTCCTTTCTTGATCATCTGCCGCTTCTTTTTCTATTAAGGAAGCCAAAATAACCACATCTCGCCGGCTCAAACCCATCTCCTGAGCGCGCTTGGCCAAAGGTGCAAATATAGTCTTAAAGCGCGAAACCATCTGGCGAATGACCTGTTCTTCTTCCATCATCTTCGGGAAATTATATGTATCGGGGAATAGATAACCTTCCAGGCTTTCCTCACCAAACCCTAAAGAAACAATCAAATTAGGGTCACGAGCTTTCTCTAAAAATTTTTTCTTATGGCATACACCTGCTTTTTCCAAAGTTTCCGCTATTTGAAATATGTTATATCCTTCTGGAATAGTCACCGGATATTTGATAACATCGCCCCTGATTAATTTCCAGAGCACCTCCAGAGGCTTCATGTTAGTATGCATTTCGTATTCGCCCGCTTTTACTTTAGGAATGGCTTCTTGCAGGCGGGCCAAAAGATAAAAACTCCGCTGATCACGGACAATCCCATTATCCTCTAAAATTTTGGCGATTTCTTTAAAGGGCATGCCCGATTGGATACTAATTACTCTGGTATGCTTCTCCCAGCCTGCTGGCGCCCAAAAATGAACATATCCGGTAGCTCCAAAAATAGCCGCCAAGCCAATTAAAGTTATGAAAAGATCGAGCGACCTCTCGTGACCCCAATTCACCAAAGAATTTTTTATCTTTTTCAAAAACCTAAAAGTATTCATGGGCTAATAAAATTCTTTGTATTATTCTATCCAACAGCTCACCCAAGGGTCAACAACTATATTAATTATCCGTTTAACAGTTTTAATATTTCTCGCCAGCAGGAAACAGGCGGGAGGGGGAGAGGCTCGCCTCTCTCCCTCCCGGCCGAATTAAGCTAGAATTTAAAAACTGATCGACGGTCAGCTATATTAACTTGTCTCACCTGCCCTTTTCCAAAATAGGGATGTTTTGAATAAATTCTTTAGGTAAACCAGAAGCTCTTAAATTCAATGGCCTGTTGCGGACAAAGCTCATAGCAACAATAACAGGCCATACATTTATCTTCATCTAAGAACGGACCATCTTTTTTCATGGACAACGCTCCTGCCGGACAATGCTCAATACAAACTCGGCATTTCGTGCAAAGAGCGCGCCTAAATTTAAGGCGCGGCCGAGTTAAAAACCTATAAAAAACTTTATTAATCACCGTGCCGAACCTTCCCTGGCTGGCCAATGTAAAAGGTAACTTGAATTTTTTTAAAGGTGCCCATTGGCCCTGGATATCAACTTTACTAATAGCGATTTCTCCTAATCCTCTTTCCGCGGCCAAACGCAGATAATCTACTTTATAAGGGGCTAGGGCCATCATCTCCGCCATTAGGGCATCCAAAACCACCCCATTATCAGAGACCAATATTTTGCCAATGCGGCGCAAATCCTTCCCGGAAGGGCCATTTCCCTGCATGCCCACAATAGCATCCATGATCGTTAAGTCGGGAGGACGAATTAGATAAATATCCACCAAAGCTTCGGCAAAATGTTCGGGCTTAGAAGCAGCTAAGTGCACGCGCGCTTTTTCAGCCCCCACGGCTATCCCGAACATATTTTTAACCGCGCCAGTGATCTTTGTTTGCAGATGAGTCTTAAATTTGGGAAGATTAATAATATAGTCTACATCCAAAACTATTTTAGAAATAATCAGGTTCTTTAGAAAACGGGACTTAACTTCTACTTGAACAGTCTCTTTAGCCAAGTTAATAAAGCTTTCTCCGGCAGCTTCCCAGATCCCCGAAATCCTGGCACACCTTTCATTGGCGGCATAGCCAGGCAATCCAGGATTGTCCCCCACAAAACAGAGCGCCCCTTCCTTCTTAAGAAAATCAACCAAGGCGCGCACTAAAGATGGATGAGTGGTTATGCCTTTTTCCGGAGGATAAGGACCCAGGATATTCGGTTTCAAAAGAATCTTCTTCCCTTGGAGAGGCAAAGGAAAATGAGAAAAAATTACCTCCCCTATCTTCCCCAGATTTGCATAATCACCATCTAAGATCAAAATTCTGTGGGCGGATTTCATGACAAAGGCGGGAATAAGGAAACCTGCAGTGCTTTTTCACACCAATGGGCTGCGGCCAAAAGCTTTTCTTCTTTAAAAGCCGCCCCAACCAATTGGAGACTCAAAGGCAAACCTTCGCCATTTAAGCCTGTGGGTAAAGCTATGGTGGGCAGTCCGGATAAACTCCAAGGAACTTGAAACCAAGGATCGCCGGTAGAAGAAAGGCCGCGCGGCGCGGCCGAGGAAGTGGTCGGTGTTAACAAGCCATCATACTTGGACATTATTTCATCCATTTCTTTGCGGAATAGGGTCTTCACCTTCTGCGCCTGAATATAATCTACCCCGGAAATTAAAAATCCCGTTTCCACGAGCTCGCGCAGCTTAGGCCCATACTTATCCCGGTGGTGAAGAAAAATTTTTTCGTGGTAAGCAGCAGCTTCCACCCGCATAATTATGCGGTGGGCATCATGGACCAAGGCCAAGCTCGGCGGCATTTTTATATCCTCAATTTTTGCCCCGGCTCGGCGCAGTTTTTCAATGGTCTCCTCAAAGTGGTTCCACACTTCCCGTTCACTTTTTTCTTGATAAAACTCCCGAATTATTCCTAACTTTGGGGCAGCCAAGGGCGGCTTTAAAAATTTTTGATAGTCGGGCACAGGACGACTACTACAAGCCTGATCATTTGGATCATTTCCGGCCAGAACTTTGAGCATTAAAGCGGCATCAGCAACTGTCCTGGTCAAAAAGCCTACATGATCCAAAGTCCAAGCTAAGGCAAAAACTCCATGGCGACTAATGCGGCCGTAAGTAGGCTTGAAGCCCACAATGCCGCAATAAGCTGCCGGCCGAAGAACTGAGCCGCCAGTCTGCGAACCCAAAGCCGCAGGGCACATCCCTGAAGCTACCGCAGCTGCTGAGCCGCTACTGGAGCCCCCGGGAGTATGTTCTAAATTCCAGGGATTGCGCGTGGGAGCTGGATCGGCATAAGCAAACTCCGTCGTGGCCGTCTTGCCTAAGATTATGGCCCCTTCTTTTTTTAATTTAGTTACCACCGTAGCTTCATAAGGGGGAAAGAAATCTTGGAAAATCTTGGATCCACCTGTAGTTCTTAAATCAACTGTGTAAAAAATATCTTTAACTCCTATGGGAATCCCTTGGAGAAGACCGATCTTTTTCCGGCGCTTTAATATTTGCTCCCTTTGGCGGGCCTGTTCCCAGACTTTTTCTCGATCGATTGATACCCAGGCTTTTAGCTTTGGTTCGAGCGCTTCTATTCTCTGTAAATGGGCCGTAACCAAATCCAGAGGAGATAATTTCTTCTTCCTGATCAATTCGCTCATTTCTACTAAAGATAATTGGTAAAGTTCGGGCATAATTTTTTCCTCGGCGAATTAGGAGAAATTTTTATGCTTATTCAGTTTTGAAAAAGGCCGGTTCTACTTCTAAGGGAATCTCGGAATTGGCCACGGCCGTTACGGAATGGGCCAATTGTTGTAAGATCAATGCTAATTCTTTGGCCCGTTCATTCCCCCAAAGACGCTCGGCCAGCTCCTTCAATATATTTTGCAAATTTTCTTCTTTTCTTTCCAGAGTCAATTTAACTCCTCCTTTACAAGGAAACTTTTTTAAAATCCGCCTCACCTTACTTCGAGACTTTGCCGCTATGGCGAAAAGGGGAAGAGACAGGCCAGAGCCAGGCCAATTGAGAAAAAGCTATTTAAACTCATCTGGGCTAAATTTTGGAACAAGCAAAGTCATTACCCCTCTCGCTCCCCATAGATAATGCCGCCTTATTTTGGCCAGGGAATTTTTCTGCCTCCGGGGCATCATTTAAATTGCTCTCTTTCCTTTGCGGCAATTCTCGCCCAGCTTATGAGGGATTACATATTTTTTCTAATTAAGTCAATGGATACTTGCCGTAGGCATAGGCGGCGTCAAATAAGGCCACGATATTTTCTGGGGAGACATCGGGTTGAATGCTATGACAAGATGTAAAAAGATATCCTCCTCCCGGGCCTAAAATTCTGATCATCCGCCGCACTTCTTCCCGCACTTGGGCCGGAGTTGCCCGCGGTAAAAATCTTTGCGTGTCAATTCCGCCATGAAAGCTTAACACCGGGCCATATTTGGCTTTAAGCCGCTCCGGATCCATATCCCGGGCACTTATTTGCACTGGGTTCAACACATCTACCCCCAATTCTACATAATCATCCAAAAAAGCATAAACTGATCCGCAGGTATGCACGCAGATTTTGGCGTCGGTATGTTCCTTAATAGTCCTAAATATTTTCTGATGACCCGGCTTAATATATTTCCTGTAAAGTTGGGGAGAGATAAGCGGACCATCCTGGCCGCTTAAATCTTCATAATAGATCACCATCTGCACAAAATCTCCCACAGCTTGCATATAATTTCGGTAGACGCGCCCATAATAATCAGTCAATCTCGCACAGAGCTCATGCGTAAACTCGGGATGAATAAGCATATCCAAGAAGATATTCTCCATGCCCCGCAAATGCCAGGTCATATCAAATATCCCCACCCCTGTAAGGCCGTCAGCCACCAAGGCATATTCTGTTTTCTCAAAAAGATATTTTGCTTTTTCCCGTAAACCCTCATAGCGGCTGGGCTCATCCGGATCTGGCCAAGGAAATTTTTCGATCTCTTCCAGGGTGGCCGTCTTCATGGGATGATCAACCGGAAAAGTATAATAAGAGCCGGGATGTTTTGACCAGGGGACACCCCACTCATCAACCACCGTATAAGCATCTAACCTGGTGCGTTGCCAGGACTTAGGGACATTTAAACGAATATACATTGTATCCACATGAAAAGCCCGGAGGACTTCTTCATCAGGAATTATATGCTCATCAGCAAAATGCTTGATCTTTTTGTCCAAAGCCAGACCCAGATGAATTTTAAGGCGGTCATAAGCATCTACGGTCCGAATCGTGGAAGCAATTGAACCCAGATCGATGGGCACGCGATCAGGTTCTTGATGATTTAAGGCCAGAGTAAACCGTTCCCGCGAACTAAGTTTTTCCATCTCTCCCCCTTTTTCATTTAAGGATTTCTGGAACAACCATCCAGGCCACCTGCCAACGTTGCTCCTCCGCTCTTTTAAGACAAACTACCCCTCCTTGTTGAAAAGCAACTAAATTTCCCTCTTCTTTCCCTAACAAAAGAAAGGTAGCTAATTTGCTCAAAAAGGGGAGGTGACCGACAATCATCAAGTCGTTAGCGCTCCGCGAGATTTCTTGGGCTAAATCGTTGAGGGCATCTTGCGGAAGCAAACCCTTTCTCTCTCTAATCAATTCAGGGGCAGCCAGGGCGGAGGCTATAATTTCCGCCGTCTGTTTTGCCCTAAGTTTTTCGCTATGGTAAATCAGCGCTGGCTTTACTCTGGCGGCTTTTAGAAGAGCGGCTACTCGGCGCACATCCTCCCGCCCTTGGGCCGTAAGGGGACGCCGTGGGTCAACTTGTTCCGAAGCCGCTTCTCCATGTTGGATAAGGTAAAGTTTCATTTGCCAGCTTTCCTTTTAAAATTGGCCGGTGCCAGCCTAATACTTCAATAGCGGTCCCAATGAACTTTACCTTTTCGGTACTTAGTATTTGGGGATGGTTTCTCTGCCGGATAACCCAGAGGCACGATACATAAAACATCTAAAGAGGAAGGAATACCCAAAATCTTCCGCACCACTGGGGCATCATTTTCTTTAATGCCGCACCAGACCGCTCCTAAACCCAAATTGGCCGCCGCCAACAAAAGGTTTTCTGTGGCCGCTGCGCAATCATCCCGCCACCAGATGGAACTTTTGTCTCCCAAGACTACGATAACTACTGGCGCTTCCGCCGCCATATATACCCAGGAATGGACGCGGGCCAGCTCTTCTTTGATTTGGGGATGGCGGACAATTACAAATTCCCAGGGCTGGGCATTATTCCCACTGGGCGCAGCCATGGCCGCCTTCATCAAGACTTCTAATAATTCTTCGGGAACAGGCTTTTTTTGAAAACGGCGGACACTCCGCCGACAGCATATAAAATCCAAGACTTCTTTTGCTTCCATGCTTACCCCCTGTTTATGTTCTTCACGCAGCGAAAACCGAGCCAGTAGGCTCCGTTCACTTCATCTTCGGCAGACCAACGAACTGTGGTCCGCACAAAGGTGGCATTCCCCAAGAAGCACCCACCCCGCATAGGTAAGTGTCCTTCTAACCATTCCCCTTCACACATCTCCCAAACATTCCCCGCCATATCATAGCACCCGTATGGACTTAGGCCTAAGTGGAAACGCGTCACCTCGGTGGTTCGATTCACCCCCAACTCGGCGGAATTACAATAACCAGGATAAAAGTCATTCCCCCACGGCCACCATCGTCCATCCGTTCCCCGGGCTGCTTTTTCCCATTGCGCTTCCGTAGGTAATTCTTTCCCTGCCCAAGCAGCGTAAGCCCGAGCATCATTCCAGCCTACACCCACCACGGGCTGTAAAGGGTCGTTCCACCCTTCTATGCCCCAGAGCAAAGGGGGGCGATGACCTGTTTCTTTCAAGAAGCGGCCGTATTGATAATTAGTGACGGGGTGGATATCAATATAATAATCCGCCAACATCACCTTCCGGGCGGGGGTTTCGGTAGCAAAGACTGGGTTTTGATTCCCCTCCAAAGAAAAAACTTGCTGCAACTCGGCCTCGCTTATCCCCATGATAAACTCCCCAGCAGGTATGAGCACCATCTCCGCTCGGTCGATTGGACAGATTATTTTGGGTGGGAAAGGAGGGCCATCGACTAAATTCCAAATGGACCAGAAATTTTTTTTGACCAACCCTATGCCTCGGTAAATAAATTTACTTATTATATCTCATTTTTAAAAAAAGAGAGCAAGACAAATCTTGCTGACTCACTGGCCATCTGATTTTTGGCCATCTATATTTTTCTGATCATCTTATAAAGGTTGCCCTTTCGGATATTGCTGAAAAAGTCCCTGGGGATGCAATTATGTCTTTTCTGCGCTAGCCGGAATCCGGTATTTTCAGGGTATTTCTGACTCCCGCTGGCACGGGAGTGACAGGAAAGTCGGTTTTTCCTAGATTTCTCCCTCTTTTCTTGACTAATTGTTTGCCCCCAGTTAAAATCCTTTAAAAATTGGAATAATTAAAATGGGACGCCCTTTTTGGCAGGTTCAGATAATCACGGCCTTTTGGCCTCTAAGAAATTTTTTAGCCAGAATGGTCAATTGGCCGCTCTTGGGCAGTTGGTTAAAAGCCGCTTTCCGTGGCGATCGGGCGAGTTTTATTCCTGTAAAAGTGGACTTAGAAAATCCGCAGAGCGTACCCCTTCCTGCGGCCGTGGTCGAGAAAATTATCTTAGACGCCCCCTACCACTTCATTTTAGACCGCTGCCTTTGTCGGTCTCTTTCCGTCTGCCAAAATTTTCCCGCGGATATTGGTTGCCTTTTCCTGGGTGAGGGAGCAAAAGAAATAGCTCCCTCCTTAGGACATGAGGCTTCGGCTACGGAAGCCTTAGCTCACCACCGCCGAGCCGTGGCTATGGGGCTAATTCCTATGGTGGGTAGATTAAAGTGGGATGCCCTTTGGCTGGGAGTGCAGAAGGGGGATAAACTTCTGACCATTTGTCATTGTTGCCATTGTTGCTGTTATTTTAGCTTATATCGGCATTTACCCCCGGAGGCTAAAAGAGGCCTGCAGAAACTCCCGGGATTAGAGGTCCGCGTGAATGCCCGCTGTAACGGCTGTGGAATCTGTGCCCAAAAATGTTTTATGGGAGCAATAACCATAACGAATGGTAAAGCAATCATCGGAGCAGAATGCCGTGGCTGTGGCCGATGCGCCACTTTCTGCCCCCGAAAAGCTATCGAAATTACTCTCCCCCCTTTAGAAACAATAGAAAAATTCTTAGGTAAACTGGCCATTTATTAATCGGAGCATCAAATATTATACTTTCTCAGAAAAGCTGTCATGGCGAATCATAGGGCGTGGGGCGCAGCGACTTTCTTTTTCGCTCCGCGCCATGACTTAGAAGTTGAGAAACTGGTTATTACTTATGCGTCGACTATTTGGAAAAAATGGGAATTAATCGAGGCAAGACCGGAGAAAAGCCTGAAAAAGCCTGCGGGAAAAAATATCGCTTTTCCATGTACCTTCAGGGTGCCATTGCACCCCGATCACAAATTTTAGCGAAGGATTTTCCACGGCCTCAATAACCCCGTCTTCTGCCCTGGCACTAACTATTAAACTTGGAGCTAAATCCTTTATCGCTTGATGATGTTTCCCATTGACCCAAATTTTTTTTCTTTTGAGAATATGGAAGAGTCGAGTTCCTGGTTCAATAGAGACCAAATGAGTATTAACTCCTTTATCTGCTCTCTGTAAATGGTTGATACTCCCTTTCAACTGATTAGCAATATCCTGATAAAGTGATCCGCCCTGACTTACATTGAGCACTTGGATGCCGCGGCAAATAGCCAAAATAGGCAAATTCTTTGGCAGTGCAAACTTAGTTATTAACAATTCCATTTGGTCAAGTTCATCATCAATCTCTCCCAAACCAGGCAGCGGTTGTTCGCCATAATACTTAGGATGGATATCTGGTCCACCGCTCAAAATGAGGCCATCGATATGCTCAAGGATTTTTTTTAGAGTATCCTGATTTTGAGCCACGGGGATAAGCACGGGTGCCCCTCCTCCATACTGAATCGCTTCACTATAAAGGCTGAAGGTATAATCCATAAAATGGCCCAAAGAGTAAATTCCCCACGCCCCGCCCACTAACCTGGAGCAAGTAATTCCGATTAATGGCCTTTTCATTCTTTTCTCCTATTCTTCAAATGTCCCTTTTACTAAGATCTTTCCCTGATGCATCATTAATTGGCCCTTGGCTATGACTGATTCAATCTCCAAATCCTGGTTGAGAATCAAAAGATCCGCATCCTTTCCTTCCTCAAGGCTTCCCTTGTAACGATTGATCCCCAGTCTCTGCGCGGGATTGACCGTAATTAATTTTAATAATTCCTCCATCGCCAAACCCTCCTTTACTAATTCCTTAAGCTCTCGGTAAAGGTTGGTAATGTCCCCCACGGCCAAACGAATAAGCTTACCCTTTTCATCAAAAATGGGCAAAGATCCATTAGCATCAGAGCTCAATGTTATTTGCTCAATCCCCACTCCTTCCTCTAAGGCCATCCGCAAGGCTTTAGCCGTCGGCAAAGGAAATTGCAATTCTAATCCCTTTACTGTGAAATCAATATTTCCGCCCATCTTGGCCAAACGAATTGCTTCTTTTAAAAGGCGTTCGGTCCGCGTCACATGGGTGGGCAGAAATTGACCAATAGGAATCTCGGTTTCTCTTACTAGGCGAAAAATCAAATTAAGCATCTGCGGACCATTTCCCAAATGCAGATGGACTAATCCTGCTTTGCCGCCAATTAGTCCACCCACTCTGGCCTCAGCCGCTAATCGACAAAGTTCAGCAAAAGTAGGCTGAGCAGAACGATGATCCGAAATAGCCACTTCCCCCACGCCCACCACCTTGGGGATAAGAGCAATATCCTTGCGCACACTACCTGTGATCGTGGGCGGAGGGAATTGATAAGAACCACAATATATGTAAGTGGAGATGCCTTCCTCTTCTAACTGCATAGCCTTGGCCAGGAGGTTTTCAGGTTTGCGGGAAACATCATCAGTTCCCAGGCACCCGACCACAGTAGTCACTCCCCCTTGGATAATCTTGGAAAGAGTAATTTCTGGAGTCCGCGTGCGCGGCCCCCCTTCTCCGCCCCCGCCCAAGAGATGGACGTGCAAATCAATGAAACCTGGGGTAACAATTTTACCCGAGGCCGGAATAACCCGGGCTTGAAATTCATCCGGGAGATCGATTCTATCAGCGATTTTGGCCATAATCTTATCGACGATTAAGATATCTTTTATTCCCTTTTTCTCTGGGGTATAGAGGCTTCCTCCTTTAATCAAAGTGAACATAGATTTCTCCTTTGCGCCCTTAGGCCTTTTTTATCGCCTATTGGTAAAGATGGCAGGCTATCCACCTTTCATCCCCTTGCCAATGAAATATGGGTTCTTCTCTTGAACATTTTGGGAGGACATATTTACAGCGGGGATGGAATCGGCATCCTGCCGGAGGATTAATCGGGCTAGGCACATCCCCTTCTAAGATAATCTCTTCTCTTTTTGTCTTAGGATTTAAAGAAGGGACCGCCGCCAAGAGAGCTTTGGTATAGGGATGTAAAGGAGAAGCAAAGAGCTCCCTTTTCTTCCCTATCTCCACTAACTTCCCCAAATACATGACGGCTACGCGATCGCTCATGTGGCGAATAACCCCAATATTATGAGACACAAAGAGATAAGTTAGGCCAAAGGCTTTTTGTAATTCCTTCATAAGGTTGAGAATCTGGGCCTGAACGGAAACATCAAGGGCCGAAGTGGGTTCATCAGCCACAATAAGCTTAGGTTGCGTAGCCAGCGCCCTGGCAATCCCAATTCTTTGGCGCTGTCCTCCTGAAAATTCATGGGGGTAACGATAAAGGTGTTCCCTCGGCAGCCCAACTGATTCCAGTATCTGCCCCACCCGCTCATCCCTTTGGGAAGGCTCGATTAGCCCGTGAATTTCCAGTGGTCGGCCCACGATCTCCGCCACAGTCATCCGGGGATTAAGCGAGGCAAAAGGATCTTGAAAGATAATCTGGAAGTATCGCCTGAGCGGATGGATTTCTTTTTGGTCTAAGTGAGTAATATTTTTTCCTTCAAAGAAGATTTCCCCTTCAGTTGGTTCAGTAAGCTTGAGAATAAGCCGGCCCACTGTGGTCTTCCCACACCCAGACTCGCCCACCAACCCCAGAACTTCTCCCCGGTATATGGCCAAATCAACTCCATCCACGGCCCGGACAAAGCTCTTCTTTTGGCGCCAGACTTTCTGGGTAGGAAAATATTTTTTGAGACCTTTAACTTCCACCAGAGGTTCAGCCATTGCTTTCTTTGTCTTGGTAGAGAAAACAAGCCACGAAGTGTCCAGGTGAATTCTCCATCAGAGAAGGAGAGTGACCAGCGCAATGATCTAAACGCCAGGAACATCGCGGGCAAAATTTACATCCTTTCGGTGTTTGGCTCAAGTCTGGAACTACGCCCGGAATAACTGCCAAACTATCCTTCTCTTCTTCCAAGCGGGGGATAGCCCCCCAAAGTCCTTTGGTATAAGGATGCAAAGGGTTCTCAAAGACCGCTTCTACCGTGCCCTCTTCCACTATAGAACCGGCATACATTACGGCCACCCGATCGCACATCTCCGCAATCACTCCCAAATCATGAGTAATGAGTAATATGGAGGTATTAAATTCTTTCTTCATTTCTTTGAGGAGTCTGAGAATTTGGGCTTGAATGGTTACATCCAGAGCGGTGGTGGGTTCATCGGCGATTAGGAGAGCCGGACGACAGGAAAGTTCCATAGCAATCATAGCTCTTTGCCGCATCCCTCCACTCAATTGATGGGGAAATTGTTTCATTACTTTATGGGCTTCGGGCATATGCACTCGTTCCAGCATCTCCACTGCCCGCGCATAGGCCTGCTGTTTACCTAACTTCTGATGGAGCATGATGACCTCCATCATCTGATCACCTATGCGAAAGACGGGGTTGAGAGAAGTCATGGGCTCTTGAAATATCATGGATATTTCTTTGCCGCGGACAGAACGTATCTCTTCCTCCGCCAGGCGGAGTAAATTTTTTCCTTTAAAATAAATCTCTCCGCCCACGATCTTCCCGGGCGGATGAGGTATGAGTCTCAAGATGGAAAGCGCCGTAACTGATTTTCCGCAGCCTGTCTCTCCTACAAGTCCAAAGGTCATTCCGCTTTCTATATCCAAACTTACGCCGTCCAGGGCGTAGATGGTCAAACCCCGCGTGTAAAAATGCGTCTTTAGATTCCTTATGCTTAAGAGCACCCTCTCTTTATTTTGAAATTTTTCCTGCCCTAACAAATCAATCCCTCAACCTGGGATCAAGAGAATCCCTTAACCCATCGCCAAAAAGGTTAAAACCTAAAACGACTAGCATGATGGCTAATCCCGGCACTGTGGCCACATGAGGAGCGGTAATGAGGTAGGCTCGGGCGTTGGATAACATGGCTCCCCATTCAGGGGTTGGCGGTTGAACTCCCAGGCCTAAAAAACTTAACCCGGAGGCCGTAAGCAGCACAGTGGCCATGCGCAAAGTGGTCTGCACAATTATGGGGGCCAGGGAATTGGGCAATAAATAGCGCAAAAGAATATCCCTATCTTTCTCACCCACGGCCCGGGCTGCTTCTATAAATTCTTTTTCTTTTAAAGAAACTACTGAACCGCGAACGATTCTGGCGAATTGGGGAATGGAATATATTCCCGCAGCCAGCATTAAATTCATCAGCCCCGGCCCCAAAACGGCAATAATAGAAATTGCTAAAAATATGCCGGGGAAAGCCAGGAGAATATCGATCAATCTCATGATGAGGTTGTCTATCTTCCCCCCGTAATATCCGCCGATCATTCCGAGTACGGTCCCTATGACCAAGGCAATAGCCACAGATATGATCTGAATTTGCAGAGAGATGCGCGCGCCGTAGATCACGCGGCTAAGTAAATCTCTTCCCAGAGGATCAGTCCCGAGAAGATGTTCCCTACTGGGTGGCTTTAATCTTTTTCCTAAATCGCCCTCATTGGGCGGATAGGGAGCAATCCAGGGGGCCAGAATAGCCATGGAGACAAAAAGAAGAACGATGATCCCGCCCATAATCGCTGCCCGGTTGCGTTTTAATCTTCTCCAAACTTCCGAAATTTGCTTTTTTTTAACCTTCCTTTTTTCATTCATATCTTATCTTAGGATCAAAAAAGGCGTAGGCTATGTCGGTAAGCAGGTTAACCAAGACAAAGGTGGTAGCGACCAGGAGCATGGCCCCTTGCACGATGGGATAATCGCGCTGAAAAATTCCTTCAACCATTAACCTCCCTATACCAGGAAGGGAAAAGACGGTTTCCGTTAGCACAGCGCCGCCGAGCATATACCCAAATTCTAAACCGAAAACCGTAACCACTGGAATCATAGCATTCTTGAGGGCATGTTTATGGATGACTATGAACTCCCGTAGTCCATTGGCTCGGGCGGTCCGAATATAGTCTTGACGGATAACCTCCAACATGGAGGCGCGAGTCATGCGGGCGATTACGGCTGATCCCGAGGCTCCCAGAGCAATGGCCGGGAGAATGAGATGAAATATTGTTCCCGTTCCACCTGCTGGAAACCATCTCAGATAAACAGAAAAGACGAGCATGAGCAGCAAGCCAAACCAAAAAATGGGCATGGAGATTCCCAAGAGGGCCCCCAGCATACTGATATGATCAAAGAGCGAGTACTGCTTGGTGGAAGATATAATTCCGGCCAGCAAACCAATTAAGCCAGCAATCAATATAGAAATGAACGAGAGCTGTACGGTAAATAAAAAACGCTCTTTAAGAAGATTAATTACCGGTTCTCGATTACGGATGGAGATACCAAAATCCCCGCGGACGATGTGGGAAAGAAAATGGAAATATTGGAGGTAGAGAGGTTGATCCAACCCATACTCCTGGCGTAGAGCCTTAATAAATTCAGGATTGGCCTCTTCGCCCGCCAGAATTTCGGCCGGATCTCCGGGGACTAAATGAAGAAGGGAAAAAGAAATTAAAGAAACTCCGAAGAGAACGGGCAAAAGCATGAGGATTCTTTTCCACACATAGCGCCACATGGATTGGCCTCTCTAAAACTAGCTGAAGGAGCGGGGCGCCTTTGGCCTCGCTCCTCCCCGAAGTCAAAGATAATGGGTACCCCGGAGTTGCTATTTTTCTAAATAGGTTTGATGGTCAAAATAGGTCAATTCCAATGGGGAGTTGATCACTCCTTTAAGCTTTTGACTATAGCCTATTGTCTCTTTAGTGACCAGTAAGAAAATGGATGGGGCTTCTTTAACCAGCAATTCTTGAGCTTCCTTTAGATATTTGTCCATTTCAGTTTTATTAGTGGCCCGGGTAAATTTATTCACTAATTCGTCGAACTCTTTATTAGAGAAAAAACTGCGGTTATTACCCTGCGGAACCCACTGCTCCGTAGTATACAGAGGATAAAGTATCCAGCGCGCCTCGGCAGTGGAAGGAGCCCATCCGAGCAAGAAGAGTTCCGACTCGTTTTCTTTGACTGGTTTGCGGGTAGCCGCCAGATAAGCTGCCCACTCCATTGTATCCAAAGTGCAATCCACCCCTACCTTTTTCAGCTGCTGTTGCACGGCCTGGGCTAACTCAAAATCCTTCGGATAGCGGCCGTGGGGACTCCACAATTTGGCTTTGAATCCTTTGGGATACCCTGCTTCGGCCAAAAGTTTTTTCGCTTTCTCGGGATCGTAGGGATACCCTTTTACCGGAAAGTAACCAGTAGCTAAGGGAGCCACAATTCCGGAAGCTACTAAAGCTCGCCCTTGATATATACTTTGCACAATTGCTTCTTTGTCCACAGCATAATTGAGCGCTTGCCTGACGCGCACGTCAGTGAAAGGCTTTTTGCTGCAATTGATGCCAATATACAAAGTGCGCAACGTTTCTGTAGAATCCAGCTTGATCTTGGCATCCTTCTCCAATCTGGGAATATCTTCAGCCGGTATGCGCACGATTAAGTGCGCATCTCCGGATTGCAGCATCATTACCCGGGCACTGTCCTCTTTAACTGTTTTGACGATAATTTTGTCCAGATAAGGTTTCCCGCCCCAGTAATCATCATTTCTTACCATGGTCAAATGATCCCCATGAATCCATTCCACGAACTTGAACGGACCAGTACCACACGCCCGGCGAGCAATATCTTTCCCATAAGTTTTTAACGCGGTAGGACTAACAATACCTGAAGCGCTATGAGCTAAGTTGTTAAGAAAGAAAGCAAAGGGAGTCTTCAAATTAATTTTTATGGTGTAATCATCTACTACTTCCACGGATTTAACAAAAGGAACATAAAGACCGGCTCGTGAGGGTTTTTCGGGGCCAATCATCCGTTCGATAAAAACTCTAACTGCTTCGGCATTAAAGGGAGTTCCATCATGGAACTTAACTCCTTTTCTAAGATGGAAAGTCCAAGTTAAACCATCCTTTGCTTGTTCCCAGCTGGTGGCCAACCCCGGAACGATCCTCAATTTTTCATCAAATTTAACCAAATTTTCGTACATCATGCGATTGACCGCCTCCGCCGGATTGCTTTCAGCATTAGCTGGATCGAGCCGATCAGGGTCAGCGCCAGCCGCATAAATCACCGTGCCCCCGTATACTTTGCCTTCGCTTGACGTGGGGAGAATAATAAGTAGGAAACAAAAAATTATTAAAGAACCAGAAAAAAATCTTTTCATAAATGCTCCCTCCTTTCATTTTTTTTGCGAATAACTTAATTTGGGCAAAATCTTTAAAAGACGTGTAAAAGCTACCATAAAATATTTATTGCCGTCAACCCTGAAAGGGGTGGACCGTCAATCACTTTTTAAATTCCGGCTTAATTCAGGCGGGAGGGAGATAGGCTCATTAAAATGGGGCACTCATTCTTTCATAGGTACGGGCGGGGAAATAGGCATCTATTTCAAAAGAAGGAAGCTATTTTTTATGCCTTTTTCCTGCTAATTAGAGACATTAAAAATGATTTCTTTAAACTTCGGAAAAGGAATTTTTCTTTAAGGGCTGCTCAAGAAGGCCTTATAAGCTTTGTAAGCTTGGTAGATATCAGCTTTGGAAGTAACTTCGAACGGAGAATGCATGGAAAGGACGGGTACGCCACAGTCAATGATATCCATGCCATAAACAGCTAAGTATTTAGCTACTGTGCCTCCTCCCCCTTCATCTACTTTGCCAATTTCCGTCATTTGCCAGGCCACATTATGGGCATTAAAAATCCGCCTTATCTCGCTCACATATTCGGCGCGGGCGTCAGAAGCGCCGGATTTGCCCCGGTGCCCCGTGAATTTTTCCAGACAAACTCCATAACCAATTTTACCGGCATTCTGCTTTTCATGCACTTCCGGATAGTTAGGGTCCAGGGCTGATTCAACATCTGCCGAAATGGCCTGAGAACGAGCCAAAATAGTCTTTACTAAATTATCAGTGGGCAGTTCTCCGCTATGCTCGATGAGTAGCCTCACTACTTCTTCGATAAAAAAGGATCGCGCTCCCGTATTTCCTTCACTACCAATTTCTTCCTTATCTACAAAAAGAGTGAGCGCCGGGCGGGGCGGATAGTTGATGTCTAAAATAGCCCGGAGAGAAGTATAGGCACTGGCCCGGTCGTCCTGCCCATAAGCGCCTATAAGACTACCATCAAACCCTACATCCCTCGCTGGCGCAGCCGGTACAAGTTCAAATTCGGCGCTGGTGAAGTCCTCTTCGACCAATCCATATTTCTGGTGTAAAAGCTCCAGCACTCTTAGTTTAACTCTTTCTTTAGCTTCTTCGTCTGGGAAAGGAAGGCTACCGGCTAAAGCGGTCAATTTTTCTCCTTCGATAGCCTCCGCCATCTTTTTCTGGTCTTGCACTTTGGCCGAGAGATGCGGCAAAAGATCGTTGATAACGAATACCGGCTCGTTTGCTTCTTCCCCTATCCGGATATTTATCTTCGCTCCGTCCCCTTTGACAACTACTCCATGAAGGGCGAGCGGGATAGTTACCCATTGGTATTTCTTAATGCCTCCATAATAATGGGTGCGCAGCATAGCCAGATCAGTGTCTTCGTATAAGGGATTTTGTTTCAAGTCGATACGCGGGGAATCTATATGAGAAACGATTATGCGTAGGCCCTCCTTTAAGGAGGCCTGCCCGAGGACGGCCAAGGCTATGGTTTTTTCTTTATTAATAAAAAAAAGCTTGCTGCCCTTGCCCTTGGCATAGCCATCGAGGAAACCGGCTGCTTTAGCAATCTTTTTGATCTCATCTACAGCTTCTCTTTCGGTCTTCGCTCGGTCCAAGAATTTCTTATAACCTTCAGCGAATTTGATGGCTTCTTGCCGTTCTTCTTCACCCATGCGATCCCAAGCCAATTTCCCTTGAAACTTTAACCTCTTCTCTAACTCTTTTACATCTTTTTTTTCTATATTGTTTTTTCCTTGCCCCCCCACTTTCTTCCTCCTTTTAAATTAACCTTGGCCGCCCTGCTTTAATCATTACCCTTAATCGAAACTAATAGAATTTTCTGCTCAACGATTAATACGCGCATAGCCATTATCCAAATTTACCGTAGCCTCGAAAAGGGGCACTAAATCAAAACAAGATTGACAGATCGGGAAGTTTATAGTTTTCCGGTTTACTTTTAATTGCAAATTTACCCCCTGTTTATTAAAAACTTTTCCGCAATAAGCGCAATTGGGGTTGTTTTGCAGGGGTTCCCGACTCAATTTCAATTCCATCATGAACATCTCCTCCTTTATTCAATAATCTATTTAAGAAATCTCTGAAAAATTCCTTCGGGATGCAATTCCGTCACTCCTCCGCCAGCAGGAATCCAAAATTTTCCAGGGATTTCTGGACCCCCGCTTCCGCGGGAGCGACCGAAAAGACGGTTTTCCAGAGATCCCTTTAAAATATATATGCCGAAATCTATTTTCCCATATCTCTTTAGGTCGCAAATTTCTACCAGCCTAATTTAAAATCAAGAAGCTGCTGCTGCTCGCTCATTCTCCCAGAGTTTGTCGGCCATCCTGCCGTAGTCACGAGCATACTGCTCAAGCTCGCTAAAAAGGTCGGAGAGGAGAGAATCGGCACCTATATGCGTAGGATATGCTTGGCACTCTCCGACCACTTGCTTTAAAATATGAGGATGATCAATTATCATGCAAGGACGGTAGTAGTTAGGGGAATAGGGTTGCCGCCGGCGAATTGCCTGAAAAAACTCGGAACTGAGAATATCGGCCAAAGGTTTATTTTTAATATTATCCACCGCAAAATGCACAAAGACGCAAGGCTCTACATCGCCACGACTATTAATATGCAGATAGCGATCGCCAGCAATACAACCGCCCACTAATGGTCCGTCATTCCAAAAATCAGCTAAGATTATAGGCACCCGGTGGCGCAAGTCCGCTAATTTCTGCAAGCGCTCAATTCTTTGTTGCGGAGTGGGCATAAGCTCTAAGGTAGGTTTTTTACCTATGGGAATATAATTGAAATACCAGCCGATAAAACATCCTTGGGCTGCCCAAAAATTGATAAACTCTTCGCTCACGATCTGCTCATTGTTTTGCCGGGTGACGGTGGCGGAGAAGCCGAAAAGGACGCCTTCCCGGCGGAGGTTTTCCATCGCCGCTAAAATTTTCTGGAAAGCTCCCGGCCCGCGGCGAGCATCAGTTTCTTTTTCCCATCCCTCCACACTTATAGCTGGGAGAACATTTCCGATCTGCGCCAATTTTTTAGCCAATTGGTGATCGATTAACGTTCCATTGGTATACACCTGAAAATACATATCATCAAACTTAGAGAAGATATCCAACAAATCTTGGCGAATAAACGGCTCACCGCCGGAAATGGTAATAAAATAAATACCCATTTCCTTAGCTTGGCGGAGCAGATCTTCGATGCGCCAGGTTTCTAATTCTTCTCTCTTACTGTATTCCCCTGCATAACAGCCGTAGCAATTCAAATTACAACGCATAGTGGGGCTGATTACTATAAAAAAAGGAGGATAGAACCCATGACGCGCCCGAAATTCTTCCCGCTTAGGTTTAGCAGCTAAGAATTCATTCACAATTAAGTTTTCAGCTAACTTCTCCACACACTTTTTGGAAGATCTACCTAAAGCTCGACGGCCATGAATAATAAGACTCTTCAAAAACTCTCTTCCTTCAGGATAATAGGAAACAGCATCCAATCCCTCCCGCACCAAGGGAAACTTTAATAGCCTTTCTTCGCTGATATGGGGGAGAATCTTGATGATGCCCCGAGCAGCTTTCACTGTCGCCATATGCCTAATCTTTTCTTGAACGCTGCCCATGACCAAGCCCTCCTTTCCTTATCGCTACTGCCTGTATTTTTCAAATAAATCCCTTTTTTAAATATAATGAATAGCCCTCCTCCTCGTCAATCCTGGGCGCCTAAATTTTTTATAATTATTTGGCGAACTTTTGCCGACAAAACCTCCTCTTCCTTTGGAGAGATATGCTTGGTCTCCAAGGGGTGATCAATAATGATTCGTACATTCCCTGGATAGGTACGCCAATCTCCTTTGCGCATGATTTTATTCGTCCCATTTATGGTTATGGGCAAAATGGGTGCTTGTGATTTTAAGGCGATAAGAAATACGCCCTTTTTAAAAGCCTGCAATTGGCCATCAGGACTGCGCGTACCTTCAGGAAAGATCATCACGGAGACTCCCTTCTTTACTTTCTCGGCCGCCTGCAGCATACTTTTATAGGCTTTCTTGGGACTCTCGCGTTCTATGGGTATATAACCAATGCGGGACATGGCCCATCCTAAAAAAGGGATGCGGAAAAGGCTCGCTTTAGCCGTCCAACGAAACTGGATGGGCAAATACCCTAAGAGAGCAAAAATATCAAAATTGCTCTGGTGGTTAGAGACTAAAATATAACTCTGCTTGGGATCAATTTTGTCTAATCCTTCAATGCGCACTTTCGTACCCGTGGTTTTTAATTGAATCTTTCCCCACAGCCTGGCCACTAAATGAGGGGCATTCCCGGAAGAATCGAAGAAGGACAAAATTATGGCCACCGTACCCAAGATTACCGTAGTCAGAAAATAAATAACCCAGGCTAAAATAGTCCGTAAAGTTGCTAACATGGTTAGAAAATTTGGAAATCTATTATTACTAATACCCTATTTAAAAGCATTATGTCAACCAACCTGCGAATTGGCCGTTGATTACTTTTTAAATCCCGCTTAATTCAGGCGGGAGGGAGAGAGGTGAGCCTCTCCCCTCCCGCCTGATTGCTGCTGGCGAGAAATATTAAAACTGTTAGATGGTCAGCATTTTTAATCCTTGACTTCCTTCCTTCAGGTGATAAAATTCCTTTATCCAGAGAATAGTTTGCTTTATTCCAAATTTTAAAAAAAAGGAGGGCGGGGCGTGGTTAATAAAGTTATCCTTATTGGCAGATTAGGGGCTGATCCAGAGATTCGCTATACCCCCAGTGGAGCAGAGGTAGCTACTTTTCGCATAGCCACCAACGAGGCTTGGACGAACAAAAATGGAGAAAAAGAGGAAAGAACAGAATGGCATCGCATTGTGGCCTGGAGAGGGTTGGCCAAAATTTGTGGAGAATATTTGAGCAAAGGGAAACTCGTATATATAGAAGGGCGGCTAAGGACGCGCTCTTGGGAAGATCGCGACGGAAACAAGCGGACAGTTACGGAAATAGAAGCCACTGACATGAGAATGTTAGGGAGCATAGGTGAACAAAAAGGCAAGGCCAAAGATTTGGAAGAAGAGTATACTCCCCCTCCTTTGAAAGAAGAGGATGATATTCCCTTTTAAACCCTATTCCGTATGGGGGGAACAAAACTTTGCCTATTGAACAAGTATTAAATTTACTAAAAGAAGAGCTCCAAGCCGTCGAAAGGGAAATGGCCCAAAATATGCTCTCCGAGATTTCCATGATCCCGACGGTAAGTCGCTATCTCATCTCCAGTGGCGGCAAAAGGTTTCGCCCCATGCTCTTAATTCTCTGCGCGCGCCTTTGCGGGTACAACGGTCGCCGCGCTATCCCTCTGGCCAGTACTATAGAATTCATCCATACCGCCACCCTGCTTCATGACGATGTAGTTGACCGGGCTTTTGTCCGGCGAGGAATGGCTTCCGCCAACTATCTCTGGGGTGATGGAGCCAGCGTGTTGGTAGGTGATTTCCTCTTCACCAAATCTTTTTCTTTGATCGTGAAAGAAGGCAATCTGCGTATCTTAGAAGTTATCTCCGCAGCTACCACGCGCATGGCTGAAGGGGAAGTCATGCAATTGGTAAAAATGGGTGACCCCCAAATAACCGAAGAAGATTATTTCTATGTAATTATCAATAAGACGGCGGTCTTGATTTCTGCTGCATGTCAGGTGGGCGCTATTCTGGCCGCCGCCACGCCCGCAAGAGAAAAAGCTTTAGCAGATTTCGGTCTTAATTTGGGAATTGCTTTTCAATTAGTGGACGACATTTTAGATTATTCAGCAGAAGCAGAGACGCTGGGCAAAAGTATTGGGCAAGACTTAAACGAAGGAAAGGTTACTTTACCTTTAATTTATATCTTAAAAACAGCTCCCCCCCCTGAGAAACAACATATTTCGCAGATTATCCAAAATAAAAATCGCCCAGATGCAGATTTGGTTTATCTTTGGAGACTAATCCAAGAGCGGGGCGGATTAGACTATACCTTCCAGATCGCTGAACATTATGTGCATCAAGCCAAAAATTTACTCTCCTCTTTTCCTTCTTCTCCCGAGAAAGAAGCGCTGCTTACTTTGGCTGATTATACTGTGCAGCGAAAAAAATAACTAACTTATTCTTAATCATTAATCCGGCCCAGATTACTTATCTACTTTTCTTTGCCAATCTCGGTAAGCGGGCAGCAGCCCCAAGCCATCGGCCTGCCTTATTGCTCTGAGGACCGCCTGGGCAATAACTTCTTCGGCCATAAGGCCTACTGTATTAACATCCGCCATCTTTTCTCCACCAGAAAGGGCAAAGATCAAATCGCCATCTACCGTAGAATGGATAGGGGAAATAGTGCGGACAAATCCACTTTGGGCCATTTGGGCCACTTTTAGGGCTTGTCTTTTGGTCAGCTTTACATTGGTAGCCACCACCCCTAAACTTGTATTTTGAAAGGCCGTCTCCCGCCTTGGTAATTTTAATCCTTCTCTGATCAATTTACTGGCATTTACAAAACGCTGGGGATTTTCTGGATCACGCGTTCCGGCCAGAATTTTTCCGCTCTTTGGGTCAAACACATCTCCAAAAGCATTTACTACCACTAAAGCTCCCACAATTACCCCGTCGGGCAAACATAACGAAGCAGTACCTACACCTCCTTTAGTAGCCATTTTTATGCCCAAAAGTTTCCCCACGCTCGCTCCTGCTCCTACTCCTACGCTTCCTTCGGCCACTTTTCCTGAATCACTTGCTAAGCAAGCTTGGTAACCCATCTCTTTATCCGGTCTTACCCGCCCGCTCCCCAAACCTAAATCATAAATAATTGCCGTAGGCACAATGGGAACTTTACCTGCCGAAGTTTGGTATCCGATATTCCTTTCTTCCAGATATCGCATGACCCCTCCGGAAGCATCCAAGCCAAAGGCGCTTCCTCCAGCCAGAAGAACTGCGTGAACTTCATCAACGGCATGAAAAGAATGCAATGAATCGACCTGCCGTGTGCCCGCCGCTGAACCCCGAATATCTACTCCTCCCAATGTTCCTGGAGGACATAAAATTACGGTGCATCCTGTAGCCGCCTGTAAGTCATGAGCATGCCCCACGCGAAATCCAGGAACATCAGTAATAGCGTTATACATCTCTCTTTCCATTGCTTTAACTACTACCTCTTTTCTAACCCGAAGTCAACCATTCTCTTAGCATTTCCTGCCCACTTCAAATTTTTAAAAACAGCAAAATTTCCCCTCTTTTGAGACTGTGGCGCCATGGCGAGAAAGGGCCAGAGGCGGGCCAGAGGCAGGCCGGAGGCAGGCATGAATGAAGAAGCATCGGCGGGAGAAGAAGATGTTCAAAATCGATCAACGATTTTCCGCAAAGGTCTGGCGGATCATCAAACTAAGCAAGATGATTACGCTTCTAAATCCGCCCATACCCATGGAAGAACCACTGCCTCATGATTCTGAATGAATGCCTGCCTCTGGCCAGCCTCTACTCCATTCACCAAAATTCAGCTGTTTATTAATAATGACAGAGTCTCTTTTCTAAAGAAGGGTAGGGGAGATTATAGATTAACTAATGCTTTTAAAATAAATTTTAAGAATTCCTTAAACTTACCGATGAAAATAATAGTCCAAACTTAAATACTAAAAAGAATGGTAATTTCTTAATTTTTATGCCCCTAATTTTGAAAAAAAAATTAACAAGAAGAATTAAAAGAAAATCTAAAGGGATCTCTAAAAATGTTTCTTGAGATGTAATTCCGTCATCACTGCGGAAGCATGAAGTAGGCAGGAATCCAAAATTTTCCAGGGATTTCGAGACTCCCGCTTCCGCGAGAGTGACCGAAAAGTCGATTTTCAGAGATCTCCAAAGGCAATATTGACAGATATTAAAAAAAGGAATAATTAATAGAAAATTTCTTATTTGAGCTCTATCTTTTTACAACTCTCCTTCGGGCAGGAGGCCTTTTATGAAAGATATTATTGTTTATACCGTAGTTCCCACCCTTCCGGAACGGCTGCTCCCCTTAATGGAACTGGCTAAAAACCTTTGGTTCAGTTGGAACCTGGAGGCTATTGATCTATTTCGCTCCATCGACCAGCATCTGTGGGAAGAAACTAATCACAATCCCCTCGCTCTCTTGAGTCGCTTAAACCAAGACCGCCTGCAGGAGCTTTTAGGAGATGAAGGTTTTCTCTCCGAAATGGACCGCATTTATGGAGATTTCAAAAGGTATACGGAAAAGGGTAAGCCTTACCATTTTGGCTTGGAAACTCCTTTTGCTTTTACTGTCGCCTATTTTTCGGCCGAATATGGCCTCACTGATTGTTTGCCCATATATTCAGGCGGTTTAGGGGTCTTGGCTGGTGATCACCTAAAATCGGCCAGCGATCTGCGCATTCCCATTGTGGGCGTGGGTTTATTTTATCAAAAGGGGTATTTCCGTCAGTACCTTAATGTTGATGGTTGGCAGCAAGAAACATATCCGGACAATGAATTTCATCTGTTGCCCGCTACTCTCGAAAAAGAAAATAATGGAGATCCTTTAACGATTGAAGTACCCATTAAGGACCGCCAAGTAAAAGTTCATGTCTGGCGGATTGACGTAGGCCGAGTTCCCCTTTATATGCTGGATACTAATACCATAGCTAACCGAGATGAAGACCGCGATATTACTTCGGCGCTTTATGCCGGTGATCGCGAAATGAGGTTGAAACAGGAAATTGTCTTGGGCATTGGGGGCGTAAGAGTTTTAGACCGTTTGGGCTACCAACCGGCCGTATATCATATGAATGAAGGCCACTGCTCTCTGGTTATTTTAGAAAGAATTCTTCTACTCATGAGTAAGCATCGTCTCTCCTTTGCCGAAGCCAGGGAAGCTGTATATGCCAGCAGTGTTTTTACTACCCATACTCCCGTACCCGCGGGGATCGATATATTTGATCGTTCTTTAGTTGAAAACTTGTTGGGTAACTATCTCTGTTGCTCAGGGGTCCCTTTACCTGCTTTCTTTGAGCTGGGAGCCATAGACATTAAACCAAATGAGCCATTAAATATGGCTGTTTTGGCCTTGAAGAATTGTACAAAAGTTAATGGCGTAAGTGAGCTGCATAAAAAAGTCTCCCGCAAGATGTGGCAACAAATCTGGCCTTCTCTCCCCGAAATGGACATCCCGATTGCATGTGTAACCAACGGGATTCACACTCCATCTTATATCTCCGATGATATGAGCCGCCTGTTCAATCGCTACTTAGGAAGGAAATGGTCCGAAGATCCAGATAATGTAAAAGTCTGGGAGCGGGTTAACCAAATACCCGACGCCGAATTATGGCGCGCCCATGAACGCCGCCGAGAAAGATTAGTTGCTTTTACCCGCCAAAGGCTTTACGAACAGCTGGCCCGTAAAGGCGCTCCCCAAAGTGATCTGCAAGCGGCCAGTGAGGTATTAAACCCGGAAGCACTCACCATCGGTTTTGCCCGCCGCTTCGTTCTTTATAAAAGAGGAGATTTAATCTTCAAAGATCCAGAGCGTTTGGCCAAAATATTAAATGACCCGCAAAAACCCGTGCAGATCATTTTCGCGGGCAAAGCTCATCCCCAAGACCACGAAGGGAAGATGGTTATCAAAAATATCTTCCACTTTACTCAACGCCCAGAATTCCGCCACAAGGTAGCTTTTATCGAGGACTATGATTTAAATGTAGCGCGCTATATGGTTCAAGGATGTGATGTGTGGCTGAATAACCCCCGGCGTCCCCTGGAAGCGTGCGGCACTAGTGGCATGAAAGCCGCAGCCAATGGAGCTTTGAATATGAGTGTGCTCGATGGTTGGTGGGCAGAAGGCTATCATCCTGACTTAGGTTGGGCCATTGGCTCTGGGGAAGAATACGACGACTACGAATATCAAAATTTGGTAGAAAGTCAAGCTATTTATGATCTGTTAGAAAGACATGTGGTTCCTCTCTTTTATGAGCGCGGTAAAGATAACCTTCCCCGCCATTGGATTAAAGTTATGAAAAAATCTATGTCCACGCTTACCGCTCGTTTCTGTGCTCACCGTATGCTTCAGGATTATACGCATCGTTTTTACCTTCCTTTAGCTCTTAACTGGGAAAAAATAACCGCTAATGATTTTAAAGAAATCCGCTCCTTTGCGGCTTGGGCAGAACAACTGCGCAAAAACTGGTCCCAGATTAAGATTTTAGAAAAACAAGCCGAAACGAATCGAGTTATTGCTTTGGGCAATAAGCTCAAAGTTAAAGTAAATACTTTTTTGGGGAAAATCTCCCCCCAAGACATTTCCGTAGAAATATACTATGGGCCAATCGATTCTAAGGCTGACTTCCTTGATCGAGATACTATGCCCCTCAAAGAATTTACCACCGCAGGCTCCTTGACTATCTTTCAAGGAGAAATTCCCTGTCCGCGTGTAGGCCGATTTGCTTTTAAAGTACGTATTCTTCCGGCGCATCCTTTGTTAGCGAATCCCTACTCCCTCGGTCTTATTCTTTGGGGATGAATTCTTTATGCCCTTCTCTAAAGCCGGTGGGAAAATTTTTTTAAGCCTTAAATTTTTATTTTTCTTTGGTCTGGGTCAAATTATTGCGCAAGCACCTTTGGCCTCCGCCCAAAATAAAAACCCCATTATTCTTCAGCAAAGTCGGATAATCATGGGCACAAATGTAGAGATTATTATTTCCCATACTGAACCCCGCCAAGCCAAGATAGCCTTGGAAGAAGCATTTCAAGAAATAGAAAAGATCGACCGCTTAATGAGCAGTTACCGCCCCGATAGCGAAGTAAGCGAGTTAAATCGCCAGGCTGGTAAGAAGGCCTGCCGAGTTTCCTCTGATACCCTCCGCGTTGTGCAGCGGGCCATTTATTTTGCTCATCTTTCCGGAGGAGCTTTTGATATCACCATTGCTCCGCTATTGCGCCTCTGGGATTTTAAGCAACAAAAAATCCCGGCGGCGGAGGAAATAAAGAAAGCTTTAAAAAAGGTTGGTTATCAAAAAATCGAGATTAAACCGGCTACTTCGGAAGTTTTTCTCTCCGCTCCAGGAATGGCTATAGATTTAGGGGCCATTGCCAAAGGGTATGCCGTGGATCAAGCCTGCACTGCTTTGGCCCAAAGAGGCTTAGCCAATTATTTGGTAAATGCCGGGGGAGATTTAAGAACTCAGGGATGGAAAGAAAAAGGACAACCTTGGATAATTGGTCTCCAACATCCCCGGCTAAAAGATAATTTAATAGCTAAGGTACACTTGTCTGCAGCTGCTCTGGCTACTTCTGGCGACTATGAAAGATTTTTTATTAAAAATGGGGAACGCTATCACCATCTGCTCGATCCGTTAACTGGCCAACCAGCCCGCCAATGCCAAAGTGTTACGGTTATGGCCCCATCCGCGATGGATGCCGATGCCTTGGCCACCACCGTTTTTATTCTCGGAGCGGATCAGGGAATGGCTTTAATTGCTAAATTGCCCGCTATTCATGCCTTAATCGTCGATCAGCGCGGACGAGTTTTATTATCACCCCATTGGCCGAAAGGGATTATTCATCCTCCTTAAAAATTTCTTCTCCCGTAACTCAGAATGTGCTATATTGATGGCCAAAATTTAAAGGAGGAAGAACATGGAAAATTGGCCCCGCATATTTAAAATCCATCAGAAAATTGCTACCCCTCGACTGGCCGATGTGGAAAAAGAGATGCACCAACTTCTTGATCGCTTTAATTTAGCGGCTAAAGTTAAACCCGGAGAAAGAATAGCTATAACGGCGGGCAGCCGGGGGATTCGGGATAAAGCGAAGATTCTGCGCGTTATCGTTAGCCGTTTAAAAAGTCTGCAAGCTAAGCCTTTTATCGTCCCCTGTATGGGTTCTCATGGTGGAGCTACGGCCGAAGGGCAGGTAAAAGTATTACAGCACCTGGGCATAACCGAGGAATTTGTGGGGGCGCCGATAGTCGCCTCCATGGAAGTAAAAGAAATCGGGCGGACTAAATTCGGCACACCCGTCTTTATCGACCGTAACATTTGTGAGCAGGCCGATAAAATTATCGTCGTCAACCGGATTAAACCGCATACTGATTTTGATTTCGACATCGAGAGCGGCTTAAATAAAATGATGATCATTGGTATGGGCAAACATAAAGGGGCACTCATGGCTCACCGCCTCACTATTAAGTATGGCTTTGCCACTATGTTTACCGAAATTCAACCCATCATTTTAAAAGCCCTCCCCTTCTTCTTTGGCGTAGGCATTATTGAAAATCAATACGACCAAACTGCTTCTCTACATCTCCTCACTCCTGAAAATTTTTGGGAAGGAGAAAAGCCTTTACTAAAAAGAGCCAAAGAAATCATGCCCCGCTTGCCCTTTAAGCAGATAGACATTTTAGTAGTCGATGAGATCGGCAAGAATATCAGCGGAGCTGGCATGGACCCTAATGTGACCGGCCGTCTTTATTTTATCGGCAGCCCGCCTCTCCAAGAACCTAAAATTACGCGTATTTTTGTGCGTGACCTCACTCCCGAGACCGAAGGAAACGCCATTGGCATTGGTTTTGCGGAATATACTACTAAACGCTTAGTTAAAAAGATCGACCCCGTGGCTACGGCCATTAACTGCATTACCGGTATGGGCCCAGAATGCGGTCGCATCCCCTTAGCTTTTGATCAAGATCGAGAAGCTTTGCAGGCCGCTTTTGACAACTCCGGCGTCTTGGACATCAAGGATCTGCGCTTGGTCTGGATTAAAAACACTTTGGAGTTAGAATACCTTTGGGCTTCTGCATCTATGCTCCCCGAAGTTAAGGCCAATCCTAATTTGGAAGTGGTCTCGGACCTGCAAGAAATTCCCTTCGACGCTCAAGGGAATATGGTCATGGAATGGCCTCCCCGCTGGGCGGACTAATTTAGGGAGGTAAATTATTTTTGCTAAGCTTTTTTAGCAGAGGGAGGAAAAATGAAAGCCAAAGCTGCCATTCTCTTTGAAGTAGGTAAAAAATTAGATTTACAAGAAGTGGAAGTAGAGCCCCCGCGGCCGGGCGAGGTTTTGCTGAAAACGGCTGCGGCCGGGGTCTGCCATAGTGATTTACATGTCATGACTGGCCATTTGGCTGCCCCGCTGCCAGCTATTTTGGGCCACGAGGGGTCGGGAGTTGTGGCCGAAGTTGGCCACGGAGTTCACCATCTAAAACCTGGCGATAAAGTCATCCCCCTTTGGCGACTCTCCTGTGGAGTGTGTGAATATTGTAGTTCTGAAAGACCGGCTCTGTGCCCAGAAGGCACCCAAATCCGGATGACTGGAAAACTACTGGATGGTACTACTCGTTTTAAATATGCCGGCCAGGAAATAAAACACTTCGCGGGTGTTTCCAGTTTCTCCGAATACACTGTCGTACCCGCGCGGGCTGTGGTTAAAATTCCGGCTGACTTCCCTTTAGAAAAAGCTGCCCTTTTGGGCTGTGGAGTAATTACTGGTGTGGGAGCGGCAATTAATGCCGCCCGCGTTAAACCAGGGAGCAGCGTAGTCGTCTTCGGTTGTGGCGGCGTGGGCATAAATGTCATTCAAGGAGCGGCTTTGGCCGGTGCCGAAAAGATTATCGGCGTAGATATTCTGCCCAATAAACTAAACTACGCCCGCACCTTTGGGGCGACCCATACGGTCAACGCTAAAGAAGTAAATCCGGTGGAAGCCGTGCGGGCGCTGACTAATGGCCGAGGCGTGGATTATGCCTTCGAGGTAATTGGGCAACCGGCCACTATCCGGCAGGCTTATGACTGTTTGGCTAAGCGCGGCATGGGCGTAGTTGTTGGCGTAACGCCTATGACTGCCGAAGTTTCCGTCCCCATCATGACCTTGGTCTTTGAAGAACGTATCTTAACCGGATCGGTTTATGGCTCCAGCAGGCCGTGGATTGATATACCGATGCTCATAAACCTTTATCAGGCTGGAAAACTCAAGCTCGATGAGCTCTTGACCGCGCGTTACCCTTTCTCCCAGATCAATGAAGCTTACGAGGCTTTGGAGCGGGGAGAAGGATTGCGCAGCATCGTTACTTTTTAGTGGGCTTATTTTAGCTAACGATCAAGGGGTAGCCTTTCTCTGGAAAGTGTGGGCAAATGCTGCCCCTTGTTCCTGACAAAATTTAAAGATGATATCCACATCCCAGCCCACACAAAAATGTTTGACCCCCATCTTTAAATAGGGCTCCGCATCTTTAAAATGGGCTAATTCTACCCGGGGAGCAATACCCATTCTTAAAGCAGTCTCGATCGTATAACGTTCCGCCTCTTTGACTCGCGGATGACTCCATTGCCCGGGAATACCGATGGACATAGAGTAATCAGCCGGACCAAATTGCACCATATCAATTCCTTTAACCGCCAGAATTGCTTCTAAATTATTTATGGCTGACTCTTTTTCGATCATCAAAGCCACCACTCCTTCTTCCAATTGCTCCACATATTCCGCAGACCCTGGGCCTAATACATAGCCCACATCTCTCCGCATAGCCGCCCCCATTATCCCTTTAGTTTGCGGAGTTTCGGCTCGAGCCGCAGCCACGGCTTCTTCCGCATCTTTTACGCTGCGGATGTCCGCAAAGAGGAGGTTGGGGATTCCTGAGCCAATGGCCCGTCCCGCTAAAAAAGCCCTCGGTTCCTGATCAATCTTCATCATGGCTGAGAGATGATCAAAAAGATCAACAGCACGGGCAAAATTTTCCAAAGCATAAAGATCAAAGGGAGCATATTCGCCCACAAATTCCACATAATCAATCGCCCCACTATGCCCGATAACTTCCACTAAACCAGGCCAAGTGGAATGAACATGGATGCCTAAAGTTGGCTGCCCAGCCCGCAATAACTCGCGCAACCCATTTCGTCTTTTCTTCATTTCTCTCTTTCCTTTTCCTGCTTTATTTGCTGGCCGATTTTAATTAAGCGCTAATATAGAAACATAAAAAGAAATTGTCAAGTTTTTCATTAAAGAGGTCATTTAGTGGGCTTGGGAAAAATTAGTTTGCGGCCAAAGGTGACCAAGATTGTCCTTTGCCTTATGGTTAATTTCGGGGACTGAAACTTTCCCTTCTCTGTATTGCTAATTTCTTGCTTATCTGCCAGCGGCGGAGATTTCCTTACCTACTTTTAATTAGACCTTTATTGGATTTATGGAGTTATGCTTTTAAAAATTTTCTGTAAAATCCTGTTCTTAAGGGCGGGGGATAAAACCCCGCCCACCGAAATTTTCTTTGTCTATTTTTTACTCATCTTGTCGACCATGTGGAGAAACTTGTCAGTAATGTAACTTTTGGGATCAGGCTTTTTGTCAATCTTTTTTACATCGACAAAATATTGAGCAAGATCATCCATCCATTTATCCACTGTGCTCATCTTCCCGCCTTTTCTTTCGAACATTTTGATTTGCTGTTTAGTACGGAAAAGAGGCCGCAGTTCAAACTCCTTCAAGCAAATCTCATCAGAAAGGTTAATTCCACACTTCTCTCGATAATATTTGCCTAAGTGTTTGGCTGCTTCTCTGGGGTTGTCGATCATGAAATCAATGCCCCGCATATACCCCTGTAACCATTTGGCAACTAACTCCGGTTTCTCTTCCGCAAACTTCTTAGTGGCTACTACTCCACCTGGGATCACAACCCCAGCCTCTTTCCCATGGGAAAGGACTTTCATTCCTTTCTCCTCCATCATGTAGTTAAAAGGGGCCCAGGTTTGAGCCACATCACCTTGGCCCGAAAGGAAAGCCGAAAGAATAGCAGACTGTTCCATATGCACGATTTTTACATCACTTTCCTTCAAGCCAATCTTTTTCAGGTAAGCAACGACGGCGTAATGACCAGTGGAAATAGTGGAAACCAAGAATGTTTTGCCTTTGAGGTCCTTTTTGGGATCTTTTAGCCAGGTATTGAAAGCATCTGGACGAACCATAAGATTATTGGTTACCGACTCATCGTTCGAAATGGCTATCAGAGGTTGTTGGTATTTTATTCCAGCAAAAAGACAGGGAACTGTGCCCATGGCTCCTACATCCCACTCCCCAGCTGCCCCCGCTTCCACTTGGGGCATTCCGGAGACAAAATAATGAAAAGAGACCCTAATACCAAGCTCATCCCACCAGCCAAAATTAGTGGCTAAAATCGTGGGCAGAGCATGCATGCATGGTTGGTGGCTGGCCCGCACCAACGGTAATTCCTTCTGCTGGCTGTAAACAGCGCTGGTCATCCCCATAATTGTGATAGTTGCTAAAGCAATAACTCCCAGTTTCATAAACCAATTTCTCTTCATTCGTTATTTCTCCTTTCTTATTTTTTATTCGGCAGAATACTTCTCTGCAGACAATCCCTCACCAAATTAAAGCTCTTGGATTTCTTCCTCCAGTCTTTTTTTAAAGAATATGCTTTTCCAAAATCTCCGCCTTGATTAATCCCCAGATTTCGTTCTTTAATTCTAAGAATTCCCTCCTATTAACCACCTCCTCATAGCCCATTTTTCGGCGCTCTGGGATCAAGTTATCCCGGGTAATGGGGATAATCCTTTTAATCTTTCCAGGTCGCGCCGTCATGATTACTACCCTATCCCCCAAGTAAATGGCTTCATCTACACTATGCGTAATGAATAGAACTGTCCTTTTTTCGGCCAAGAACATCTCGCTCAAATCTTCCTGCATGATAGTCCGAGTCTGGGCGTCTAAAGCCCCAAAGGGTTCATCCATAAGCAGAACTTGAGGACGGTTGGCATAAACGCGGGCAATCGCTACCCGTTGTTTCATACCCCCGGAAAGTTCATGAGGATAAGCATGCTCAAATCCCTCTAACTTAATGAGATGAATGTATTTTCTTACAATCTCTTCTCGTTGTTCTTTGGGAATGCCGCGGTATTTCAATCCAAACTCAATATTTTCAAACACTGTTTTCCAAGGAAAGAGGGCAAATTGCTGGAAGACTACTCCCCGTTCTGCGGAAGGCCCAGTTATTTCTTGTCCATCCATGTAGACTTTTCCTTTGGTTGGCCGAAGGAGACCGGCAAAGGTATTCATAAAAGTGGTCTTGCCGCAACCGGAGGGGCCCACAATCACTACGAACTCTCCTTCCTGTATGGTCAAACTCACCTTATCCACCGCCAGAAAGCTTTTTTTATTTTTTTCATAAACTATGGAGACGTTCAAGGCCACAAGTTTTCCGTTTAGTTGATTATTCACCATGGGTGACTCGCTCATTCTTTCCTCCAATAAACAACTTTCCGCTCCACTTTCAAAATTATCCGGTCAGCAATAAGTCCTAAGAGCCCAATTAGGATCATGCCCGTAATGGATAGTTCTGGCTTTAGATCGTCCCCCCCCAGGACGATTAGATATCCAAGACCGGAGGAGGCGGCGACGAGTTCCGCTGCCACCAGGCACATCATGCCTAAACCCACTCCTATGCGCATGCCGGCCACAATCAGGGGCACTGATGCTGGAACGACAACCTCCCAAAGGATATCTTTGTCTCTGGCTCCCAGGGTCTGGGCAGCCTTGATCAGTAAAGGGTCCACAAACTTTACACCTAAGTAAGTATTAATAAGCGTGGGGAAAAAAACTCCGATGCAGATGATAAAAACCTTGGAAGCTAGACCAATCCCGAACCACAGAATAGCCAGAGGAATCCAAGCAATGGGGGGGATGGGGCGCAGTACTTCAATTATAGGCGAGGCTACTGCATCCAAGTTCTCGTACCAGCCCATGAGAATTCCCAGAGGGATGGCCAAGGCTAACGCAATCCCAGTGCCCACCATGATCCTAATCAAGCTAATCCGCAAATGTCCAAAAAGTTTTTCCTCACCAACTGGATCCAGAATCTTTTCATAAATCGTGAAAAAAACCTTTTCGGGCGAAGGAAGAACGATAGCTGGCATCAACCCAAGCAGATCGGTTACCAAGTACCAGATCAAAAGGAAACCCAGCACGGAGGAAATAGAAAGGAAAACTTTTTCTTGAAATATTTGATCCAAAATTTTTTCCAAGCTGCGGGACATAAAGTTAACGCTCCTCTTTCACCACCCAGGGGCAGATGCGTTTCTCTAAGGCTCTCAAGCCTCGGGCCATGAGGGCTCCTAAAATTCCTATGATGAGCATCCCCAAGATGATCACCGAAGGTTCCAGAGCTCTGCGGGCCATTTGCATCATATAACCTAGGCCGGCATTAGAGGCCAGCAGCTCCGCCGCCACCAAAGTCATCCACGCCGCGCCCAGACCAATCCTAACTCCACCCAAGATTATCGGTAGGCTTGAGGGAATGGCCACCTCCCGCAAAAGATCCCACTGCCTCTTTACTCCGAGACCCAAGGCTGCTCTGATTAAGATAGGATCTGTGAGCCGGATACCAGTATAAGAGTTGATCACACAGGGTACAAAAGCGCTAAGCCAAATTACGAAAATTTTTGACTTGAGGCCTATCCCAAACCATAATAGGGAAAGCGGAATCCAGGCCAAGGGCGGTATGGGACGAAGGAGTTGAAAGAGCGGATCTACTATAGCTTCAATTCGTTTGAACCAGCCCATGATAATCCCCAAGGGAATGCCGATGACCAAAGCCAGAAAAAAGCCTCCCAAAACGATTTGCAAGCTTATGAGCGTATGACCGATTAAGGTGTTTCCTACATAGGGATTCCCCATCAGTCTTATAAAATCGGTCACGATATTTTGGGGCGGAGGCAAAAAGGCCGGAGGAATTATTTTGGCTAAAGAAGTTATCATGAACCAAAGGCTCATGACTGCCAATACGGAAACTATGGAAAGAGCCCATCTTTTTATTGATTTTTTTCTTTTTTTCTCAGACATCAAGTTTTCCTGATATTGCCCCAAGCCCCAATAAAGTAAAACCGGAAAAATAAGCGATTAAGAATCTTCCTTGAACAACCAATAAACCAAAAAAAACCAATGATCATCAATGGAATAAAATTATTAAAATGGCGCCGTGGGCAATTTACTAATTGATCCATTTCTCTTTTTCCTGTATAGAGCGTATCCCATGTAATATAAAGCCAGCATGATCCCAATTATTAACTCCACCTTCCGTAGGTTTTGCAGACGTTCGCCGGCTACTCGCGCCTGTTCTGCTTTACGTTGGAGGCCGGAAAGGACTCCAATGATTCTCAAATAGCCCCGACCTTCCTGGATTTGCCCTCGGGCTTCCTCCCATACTTTTCTAAATTCTTCGACATTTGTTCCAGCCTTTGCTGCCTCCTCGATGGCCAGGCGGGTCTTTTCTAACTGAGATAACGCCTCTTTCCTAATGGTGCTGAGCTGCTCAATGAGCTTAAATAAGGTGTATTCTTTGGGATCTTCCTTTGTTTCCAAATCCTTTGCCTTCATAAGGTAATTTGTTAAGGAGTGGGCCGATTTTTCGAAAGCGCTTGCTTCTCCTCCAATTAGGCGGAATATTTCATCTCTCTCTTTTTCTTCAAAGAAAAAAGCCTTCGCCAGCTCTTGTTGGAGAATAGCTTTAGGAAATTCCACTTCCAGTTTTTCCCGATAAAATGCTTGCAGCACACCAGCAGCTTCTTCAAGATTTTCTTGCATAATGCGCAAACCCCGCAAATACCCTTCCAACCACCTTATGACCAGCGTCTTTCTGGTATCAGCATAGTTAGTTGTGGCCACCAGACAGCCCGGAAGAAAAATATTTTCTCCTCCCGTCATCTTCTCTAATTTAAAAGCCTTGGCCCATTTTCCTAATTTATCTCGATTAAAAAAGACGCTCTCCGCTTGCCCCAAAAACGGTAAGTGTTTGGCAAAATTTCCGGCCACTCCGACAATTACCAGATTCCCCTCATTGCCGCCCTTTATAGCATTGAAAGGGTCCATAATGCCAACTTCCCATTCATTGCCTACAGCTTTATCTAATTGTTCTTCTCCCGTGGGATAAATTTTTAAGTTAATTTGAATGCCAAAATCTGCCCATTCCCCTCGCTTTTCCACCAAAAGAATGGGCAAGGCATAGATTGAAGGAGTGACCCCGACCGAGACAGAAGGAAGATGGCCAACTGGAGCAATGGCGGCATTGCCCATTTTAATTAAAAAAAACCCAAAGCATAAACTTAAAATAATGATATTTCTTTTAAAAAAGAAGATCATCTGCAATTAATCGCCAAACGCCTTTTTTATATTACTGCTAACTTAATTTTTTCAGCGGACTTACCTTTATGGGAAATCTCATTTAATGACCTTGTAAATCGCGCAGCAATCCTCCGCTCCATATCCTTTCAAACTAGCTTCGCGCAAATAGTCTAAAGTAGCTTTCATGGCTACCGGATCAATTCCCCAACTCTGGGCCATTTCGCACCCGAGGCGCACGTCCTTATAAGCCAAATCTACGCTAAATCGATTACGGAAATCCTTGTTAACTATCCATGGACCCCGAATTTCAGCTTGGAAACTTTTGCCCCCCGTGTCTTTTAGAAGTTCCAAAAATGTATTCATTTCAATGCCCGCTTTTTCGGCCAAGCGCATGCCTTCAGCCAAAACAGCCAAGTTGGTCATGCCAATCAGATTGCTGATTAGTTTAAAGGCCGAGGAAGCTTCTACTCCACCCAGGTACACCACGGGAGACCCAATCATTTCCAAGATGCCTTTCATTTTCTCAAATACTTCTTTTTTACCCCCCACAAAAATCGGCTCTTCTGCCTTTTCGGCATGGGCCGGGGTTTTCCCCAAGGGGCACTCCAAAAAATTTACACCTTTGCGCTCCGCTGCTTCATATAATTTACGCGCCGTTTGGGGGTCAATTGTGCTTACGTCTATATAGGTAGTACCAGCTTTCATCAAATTTAACAGACCTCTATCCCCGAGCATAACGTTCTCTACATCCTGGGGAAGAGGTAAGGAGGTAAAGACAACGTCGGCCACAGCTAGTTCTTGAAAATTTTTCGCAGCTTTCCCTGTTGGTCCGACCGCAATAGTTTTTTCGATGGCCTGGGGATTAAGGTCATATACGAGTACTTCCTTCCCTTGCCGAAGGAGATTTCGCGCCAGTCCGCCACCCATTCTGCCTACGCCGATAAACCCAAATAACATGGTAACATTTCCTCCTTTATCTTCAATAAATGGCCGCAATTCTGTTTGCTTAGAGCTTATCCTCGAATTCTCTCCATCTAAGGATAGAGATTATTTATTTGTCCTTTGTTTTCTGGCCTTATCTTTTATCTTTTAAATATTCTTCCAGCCAGAAAAGGTTTAGCTCGGCTAGTTTTCCACGCGTCGGCACACCATCTTGGGCATCCCAGCCCATGGCTTCATAATACATGCTCAAGGCCTCTTCAAATTCTTTCCGCTCAATCTTCTTCCCTTGCAGGGGGCCGCCTTCTAATGGCTCAAAAAGCCGCTCAGGCAATGTATCATCTTTGCGCCCAAACCCTTCGCGCAGATTGAAGACCCGGGCCATAGTTATAGCCCGTTCGCCAACTTTTAAAAGTTCCCAGAGACTTGTCTCCCATCCCGTAACAGCTTGCACAAGTTCAACGAGTTTATTTAGTGGTAAAGCCCAGACTGGACCTGCCGCGAAATTACAAACCCCGAGGGAATTATACAAAGACCAGACCAATTGCAAATAAGTGAAGTTACGAACTTTTTTGGGTCCAAAATCAAGCGTGGGGATGGCTTCCAGCAGCCCTAAGGGAGCTATCCTGTCCAGCATCGGCCCTGGAGAGGCAAAAGGTGTATCATGAGGAGCCTCAATATGGTCCGCGCCAGTTGGGGAAATAGCAAAACTTAACCCTTGTCCGGTCTTGCCTCGGGGGTCATGCATGGGAAGTTCTTGGCCTTTAATATGCAGGGCATATTTTTCTGCCCCTTTTCCAATCTTCTCGGCCGCCAACTTAACCCCTTCGGCCAGTAAGTCGCCTAAACCTTTTTTCCGGAAAGCTATCCATTCAATCGCTTGCAACATGGCTTCCTCATTACCGAAGGCGAATTCGATTCCTTCCGTATCGTCTTTGGTCAGGATGCCTTTTTCGTAGCATTCCATTACAAAACCAATGGCCACACCAGTTGAAATTGTATCTAAGCCGTATCGATTACAGAGCTCATTCCCCTTGGCAATAGCCTCTAAATTATCAATGCCCAGGAGCGATCCGAGAGCGCTAAGGGTTTCATATTCCGGCCCTCCGTATATGGAGGACGTTTTATAGGGACCCGCAAGAATTTCTACGGCGCGCTTGCACCGCACCGCACAGGCATAGCAACCTTCTTCATTTTTAAGGATGGTTTCCACCATCTTTTCTCCGCTAATCTTTTCCGCCCCGGTGAATACGCCTGTGTGAAAATTCCTGGTTGGCAGAATTCCTTGGGTGTTGAGGGCCATGACTAAATTGGCTGTCCCCAGTTTGCGGAGAACTTTGTTAGGTCCGTGCTGTCCAATTAGTTGCACCAAATACTTGGTCAATTCCTGAAATTTCTCCTCATCTTTAGCCTTTAATTTATGCGATCCCCTAACGACTACGGCTTTCAGATTTTTAGAGCCCATAACAGCACCCATGCCCGTTCTTCCATTGGCATGTTTAAGCTCATTAAGCACGCAGGCAAAGCGCCCTAATTTCTCCCCGGCCGGTCCTATCAGAGCTACCCGCGCTTGTTTATCTTGCACTTCCTCCCGAATTTTTTCCTGGGCCGGCCCAGTTTCTAAGCCCCAAATTTTTTCCGCGGAACGCAGTTCCACTTTGCCATCATTAATCCATAAGTAAGATGGTTTAGCCGCTTTTCCCTTAATGATTAAGGCATCAAAACCGGAGAACTTCAGCTCGGGGCCCCAGAAACCACCTGCTTCTGCTTCCCCATAGGCTCCGGTCAAGGGAGATTTGGCGGCCACGGTGTAGCGAGTCATGCCGGCGATCGGCAGCCCTGAAATTACGTTGGAAGCAAATACGAGCACATTATCCGGGCTCAAGGGGTCTGTCCCTTTCTTTAGATTTTTTAAGAGATAATATGAGGCTAAGGCACCTCCGCCCAAATAAGTACGGTAAAAGATCTCCTCAGGCTCTTCTACTTTCATTTCTGAGGTACTTAGATCAAAATGCAAAATTTTGCCGTTGTAGCCATAAGGCATTTTTTTCTCCTTTTTATTAATATTTTTCTTTTTTAGCCGCTGATCCGCGGACCATCAACTTCGTCTCCAGCAGGAATTGCTGGGGAGATTTGTTTTCCCCCTTTAGATTTTCAATTAGTACTTTGGCCGCCATTTGGCCCATCTCATAAGCTGGTACGGCCATGGTCGTTAAAGGCGGATCACAATACGCCGAAACCCCCATATCATCAAATCCCACTATAGAAAGATCGGCCGGAATTTTTAAACCTTTCTCTTTAGCACCAGCCATGGCCCCAATAGCCAAAATATCGTTCCCACAGAATATAGCGCTCGGTGGCGAAGGAAGTGCCAGCAAATTAGCCACCGCTTCTTTACCCTCCCCAAAATTATATCCCTTTTGCACGACCAATTTAGGATCATAACGGATTCCATGATGAGATAAACACTTTCGATAACCCAGCCAGCGCATCCTTGCTCTCTCCGAAACAGAAAATTTTCCAGCGATCATGCCAATTCGACGATGGCCGAGATTGATTAGATATTCCACAATCTCATAGGCACTTTTATAATTATCAAAGGCCACATAGCTCACGTCTTTATCTGGAACCTCTTGCCAAGTGATCACAAATGGCAATCTAATCTTTTTCATTACCGAAACAATGGAAGCGTCTCGCCAAGGGCCGTTAAGAATTACGCCATCAGTTCTTTTCTCTTGAAAAAGACGGATTAGTCCCCGTTCGTTCTCTTCGTTATAATCCGTATTCCCCAGAATGATAGAATAGCCTTGCCTGCGGGCATAATCTTGAATGCCTTTAGTAACCAAAGCAAAAACTGGATTAGTTATGGTAGGAACAACTACTCCCAACGTCTTAGTTTTACTGGTGGACAACCCCCCGGCCAAGGCGTTATAGACATATTGGCAATCCTTAATAGCTTTGAGGACCTTCTCCTTAGTGGCCGGCCTTACTAAAGAAGGACTGTTAAGGACTCGCGATACCGTGGCCACAGATACGCGTGCTTTATGGGCGACATCTTTTATGGTACTGCGACTTGGAAATGGCATAATGTAAACGCTTACATAATGTAAACGTTTACATTGTATTGAATCGCCCAAAAGTTGTCAAGAAAATTTTATGCTATATTTATCCTTTTGCACTGGGTAGGAAAAGAATTGAGGTGCTAAATTCACTTTTAATTATCAGGTAATGCTTCTCAGCCCAGAAATTGGTTTCAGGACTACCGAAAAAGAGAACAAAAAATTTTTAACCACTTCCTTCGGGCAATAAATTATCCCTTCGAGCCGACCCAGATTTTCTAAACTACCGGCAATTTTTGATGAGGCTTCCTAATTAATCGCCAAACTTAATGCCCTGGGCCAGGGGAAGTTCAGTAGACCAATTGATTGTATTGGTTTGCCGTCGCATATAGGCTTTCCAAGCATCGGAGCCAGATTCCCTGCCTCCACCTGTCTCCTTTTCTCCTCCAAAGGCTCCCCCAATTTCGGCTCCTGAAGTTCCAATATTTACGTTAGCAATGCCGCAATCAGAGCCCGCAGGAGAAAGAAATCTTTCCGCTGTCCTTAAACTCTCGGTAAAGATGGCACTCGATAACCCTTGGGGTACCTCGTTGTGCAGACGTATGGCTTCATCAAGATCTTCATATTCCAGGAGGTAGAGAATAGGAGCAAAGGTTTCGTGATGGATGATCTCGGTCTGAGCAGGCATCTTCACGATGGTGGGCTCTACAAAACATGCGCCAAGTTCTAAAAGACATTTTCCTCCATACATAATCTCTCCTCCCTGCTCTTTGGCCCTTTGGAGAGCGCTCATCATCTGCTCCACCGCTTCCTTATTTACTAAAGGTCCCATCAGAATTCCCTCTTCCAGAGGATTCCCGATGCGCACTTGCTGGTAAGCCCGACAGAGTCGTTCGGCCAGTTGAGCAGCTATGGAACGATGCACTATGATTCTGCGCGTAGAAGTACAGCGCTGACCTGCGGTACCAACGGCCCCAAAAAGAATACTCCGCACGGCCATATCGAGGTTGGCATCCTCAGCCACAATGATGGCATTGTTTCCCCCTAATTCGAGGATAGTGCGACCCAGCCTCCTGGCCACCCCTTCTGCTACCTGCCGGCCCATCTCCGTCGATCCTGTAAAAGAGATAAGGGGTAGCCTGCGATCATCGATCATCCGCTTTCCGATTAGGGAACCAGAGCCAACTAATAGATTGAAAATTCCTTTCAGTCCATGGTCGGCCATGACCCGATTGGCGATATGTTGCACAGCTATGGCACAAAGAGGTGTTATAGAAGAAGGCTTCCAGACTACGGTATCCCCGCAGACAGCGGCAATAGCTGCGTTCCAGGACCATACCGCCACGGGAAAATTGAAGGCGGTGATGACCCCGATAGGTCCTAAAGGATGCCATTGTTCATACATTCGATGCTTTGGTCGTTCAGAAGGCATGGTTAGGCCGTAGAGCTGCCTCGAAAGACCTAAGGCAAAGTCACAGATATCTATCATCTCCTGCACTTCGCCCATGCCTTCTACTTTGATCTTGCCCATCTCCAGAGTCACCAGTTCTCCCAGAGGTTCCTTTACTTCTCTTAAAGCTTGGCCCAAGTCCCGAACCAGCAATCCCCGTTTAGGAGCTGGAACCATGCGCCAGGTTTTAAAAGCTTCCTCGGCTTCCGCCAGCACCTGTTCATATGTTCTCTCCGTAGCCTGGATAACTTTACCAATGGCCGCGCCTGTGGTTGGATTGTAAGAAGTGAGTGTTAGGCCTTCTGGATCTTCAAACCACAAATCAACCCCTGAGCAAGCGCCCAAATTTATTTCTTTAATACCCAATTTTTCCAGCAATGTTTTCATAGCTTTCTCCTTGGTTAAATTATTATATGAGGGCAGACAACTGAAATAAATACAACCGTCTTTGACCACCTCTTAAAAAGATAGCCAACCTAACGATAACTATCGTTGAAAAATCGGTTATATCGAAACTGTAATACGTGCATACTCTTCGGCAAAGAAGCTACCTTCACTTCTAATAATAGGTGGATATGACTTTCCATTTTTAAATTCTTAAAGGAAAAATAATATTTATAATGGTCAATGCCAGAATTAAAAGTAAAACCCTTTTAGCTGGCTGCTAAATTCATCCTCTCTCAAACACTCCACTTCGGTCGGATAGCTTCTCCTTAGCAATTTCGAATTTGACTTGCGGTAGTATATTAAATCATTGCCAATAAAATCAACAGCAATTTTAAAATTCCTTTATCGCCCTTAATAATTTAAATTCCTCCAAAATTGAATTAATTAAATAAATTTGCTACATTGTCTAAAGCTCTTTAGAAGAACCAAAACATCGGCCATCTATTGAAATGACTCATCAATTTTTTCTTTTCATAAAGCGGAGATGTAAGTAATTATGAATGGATTACATTCCACTGCGGAATTGATAAGGAAAACAAATCCCACAAGCGAGCTAAATAATTTTATTATAACCTTGGGATACATGACGAACCCGAAGGCTTTGCATAATCCTTCCTTTGATCTTCCAGAAAGCGCGCAGAAGAAAATCAAAGAGTTCCATATCATTGCCGACTATAACCAAAAGTTTCAAATCTACTTTGTTAAAACTGCTTCAATGCGAAGGACCGATTTTCGGAATATCTTCGAACCTCTTTATCAACGCTACCCCCAAATTATTAATTAGATCGGAGAGAGATTGTTTAAAAGTAATCAGACATATTTCTATACGCGATATTTTAGACATAAATGAAGAATTTACCCAATCCCACCGTCAGGAGCTGGACAACATAATCTTTGATATACTCGGACTTACAAAGGGGGAACGAGATGCTGTTTATGAGGCAGTCATAGAGCTTGTTAACCAGAGGTTTGTAAAGGCAAGGAGTGTCTGAAGTGCGAATCACTTTTACAGAGCATGCCAAGTTTGAGATGAATGGGCGTCAAATTTCTGAAGAATTGGTTAAGTCTGTGATTAAAAATCCTGAGCAACGCTATAGAGCAAGGAAAGGTCGAGTAGCTCTTCAAAGCAAATAAAAAAATATTATTGAACAAAAAGAAATGCTTTTAAGGGTTATTGGTAAAGAAGTCGATGAAGTCTTCATTGTAATAACTGCTTATAAGACATCAAAGATAGAAAAATACTGGAAGGAGGAGATGGGGTAAGTAATCCCTCACTGAAGGGTGGGTTACATATAAAAAAAATTATTTCTTGTCATTTCGTAGGGCCAGCTTTTATGGCTGGCCAATTTCGCTAATGGTTTGCCTCACAAATCTAATCTATTGTCCATCTCGAAATTTTTTAACTCCCCCTCTCCCCCTCTTAAACTAAGAGGGGGAAAAAGGGGGAGTTATAAGAAATCCATCCTTTAGTAAGGCATTACTGGGGTAATGAAAGTTATATACGACCCGGAAACTGATACATTAAATCTCATCTTAAGAGAAAAAACAATTGCTGAAAGCGACGAATTGAGAGAAGGAATTATTGTGGATTACGATCATGAAGGTAAGGTCGTTTCTATTGAAATTCTCGATGCATCTGAACATGTTGCCGAACCTAAAAGCATCCTGTATGAACTTAAGGAAACAAAAGCCGCAGTTTAAATCATTTTATATTTTATTACTTGGAGCAATTAAATATTTACCCTTTTCCCCTTAATCTTCCCCCGTGGTCGGGTGTCAGTATGACAATCGTTCCGACTCTTATCGAATCTCCCCATGCTTGGGGGTTAGGGTGAGGGTTAAGAAAGGCAGATGTTATTTATCTAATGCTCCCATTAGTAATTTGGACAAGACTGATTTCTTGGCTAAAAATTAGAAATTTTAAGTTTTTCGATTACTTCTTTTCTGACTTCTACAAAAACAGTTTTTTGATGAAAATAAGTAACATAACCGGGTCGTGCACCTTTAGGCTTGCGTACGTTTTTGACCTCCGTATAATCAACAGGAATTTTGCCGGCATCTTTTCCTTTACTATAATAAGCGGCAATCATGGCCGCATTGAGTATTGAAGTAAAGCTTGGCTCCTTTTTCCCCACCTTTAAAAGTACATGTGCACCAGGGATTCCTTGCGCATGAAACCAAAGGTCATTCCCCCGGGCCAAATGGTGCAAAAGATATTCGTTCCCTAAATTATGCTTCCCACAATAAATGGTTAAACCTTCTGGCGAACGAAATTCCCGCACAGGAAAAGCGCCTTCTATCTCCTCCCCTTTCTTCCTTTTGCTCTTGGCTGGGCTTAAAATTCTTGCTTCGACGAGCTCTTCTTTAATCTCGGCCAAGGCTTCGCCGTCTTCTGCTTCCTCTATTTGATACAGAACAGATTCTAAATAATTTAATTCTTTTTCTGTGGCTGCTATCCTTTGCCCAACCATTTCCAGACCGCGTTTAGCTTTTTTGTACCTATGGAAATATCTTTCTACATTGCCGGCAGGATCTAAAGATTCGTCTAAAGGAATGAGCAGGGAACGTGGCGGATCTTGGGAATAATCCCAAGCTTCTATCTCTTTTAGCCCCTTCTTTAGCTTGGGATAAATGGCTAATAAAGCATCTCCCCAAACTTTGAGCTGTAAATCCTTCGTCAATTTTTCTTTATCCTGGAGTAAATTTTCTTTGCGCTTTTGCAAACGTTCTTGCAGCTGGCGAACACGCTTGAGCATGTTCTGCTTCTGTTCTCTTATTTGATACGAAGTAGTGAGCTCATAATAAAAATCATCCGCCCCTTGATTTAAAGAAGAATAAGATTGGACTATTTCTCCTTTCAGGCTTACTAAAGGCCAAGGGCACAATACCTTTTTGCCCGGCCAAAGAGTCACTACTTGGGGTTCGAATTTAGAGCTGGCATAGCGCGACCATATTGCCTGAAAAATTTCCCACATCTTCTGGGGATCGCCCGCGCCCACCAATTCTATTTCCTTAGCCAAAAGGGGGGGCAGCCCGGCAATTTTTTGCACCATAGCCCGCCATTGTTCTCCCTTAGGATAGGAGGCTATTTCGCCCATCATCTCCAAAGTAACTTCCGGAGGAAGTAACTTATTTTCGATCTGCGGGAGGATATAATTTTTGCCGGGGCTGTTTTCTTCCCTCTCTATTTCGCCCATTGGCGGGCGATGCAGCGCTTCCAGAATTTTTTCTCCCTCCAGTAAAAAGACGTTACTCTTCTTGCTGAAAAGTTCTATTACTAAAGTAAGTTTACGAATTAGATTGGCGTCCAGCAGTTTTTCTAAATTAAGGCGCACTACCCGCTCATAAGGATCCTGAAAGATATCTACCAAGCGTGCCCCAGTTAAATGCTTACGGAGATAAGCACAAAAACGGGGCGGAGTCGGTGGGGGAGTATATTTTTTTTCCGTAAGATGCAAGCGGGAGTAGTCAGGGTGCGTAGAGATTAGCAAATTCTTTTCTGGTCCCTGGCGGCGAATGCGCAGCAGTAAGTCATAGCGGTTAAGTTGATATATCTTGTTGATAAAACCACCGCTTATTTCTTTTTTTAGTTCTGCGACAATACCCCGAATTAAAAATAGGTCCATTTTCTCGCTTGCACCTTCCCTTCTCCCCTGGGAGTCTGGGTCACAATCCCATTTTTATAATGGCCAGCGACTCCGCCCTTGATGCTGGGGAGCGTGGGTCGCCTCGAGCTTCGCCATCGCTACGCACCTTCGTAATTACAATTGTGCCCCAGCCTTCTTAGAGAAAGGGAACAGGCTGGGTAGATAAGAAATGGTAGAACAAGCTAATAATTTTAATTATAATTTAAAATAAAAAATATGGAGAGCAAAGATATAAAAATTTAATATTAAAATAATTAGAAAGGGGAAAAATGATCATCGAAAGTAAAGGAAAAATTGCTGATAATATCTGGGCTTTGGGAGAACCTGCCTTACCGTCTTATCTCTTATTAGGCCCATCGCCCGTTCTCTTCGATGCCGGCATGACCTTTATGGGACCGCGCTATCTGCAAGATTTAAAGTCCCTTTTAGGCCACCCCTCGCGGGTTACCCATCTTCTGCTCACTCATTCTCATTTTGACCACTGCGGAGCAGCACCTTTTTTAAAAAGAAATATCCCTGGACTAAAAATCGCGGCCAGCAAATTAGCCGCGGAGGTATGGCAGCGGCCCACGGCCATTCAATTTATCCAAAACCTAAGCAAAAGTATGGAAGAAAAATTTGCCTCCCTAATCAAGGATGACGATGTCTCTTTTAATGGGCTGGAGGTAGACCTAATTTTGCACGATGGTCAAGAAGTAACTCTTGGAGATGGGACTAAAATTCAGGCCCTGGCCACTCCTGGCCATACCAAAGATGCCCTTTCTTTCTACCTTTCCCAATCAAAAGCTTTGATCGCTGGGGAAGCCGTCGGAAGTATTGATCGTAATTTTAACCTCCGGCCAGTTTTCCTTTCCAGCTATAAAGATTATTTGCAATCATTAGCCAAGCTGCAAAAATTAGATATTCAATTATTAATTTTGGGGCATTTTTATTGTGTAGGCGGAAATATAAAAGAAGTCTTGGGGCAAGCCCAGCAAGCGACTGAAGAATTTGCCCAAAGGATTTCCCAGGAATTAGCGTCTTACCATGGTGATCAAGAAGCCGTAGTGCGTAAAATTTTTAAGGAAGATTACCAAGAGAAAAAGCTGATTCAGCAAGAGGAAAGGCCTTTTTTGATCAATTTAGCTGCCCAAGTTAAAGCTATTGCGGAAGGCAGGTAAGAAATTTAGAAATTAATTTTTCGCCTCTGCCCTTTTTAAATCCCAATTTACCTCGGCCTCTGACCGACGCAGGTAAACTGGCCCGAAAGAAAAAAGATCCAAGAATTGCCCGCGCTGGAATTTAGGCTGGCTGAGGCGAGCCACATGAACCGCTCGCGGTTGAGAAAATTCTGGTGGAGCAAAGCAAGCTTTTAAGCCAAGTTGCCTTTGCCAAATTTCGCCGTAAACCTCCACCCCGTTCCCCAAGAATATAACCTCTTCCTTAATTTGCTTACTTAACTCCTCTGGAGCAATAACCATATCGGCACTTATTTTTGTCAAGCAGCCCCTTCCATCACCCCGATATAGGGCGGCATAAACTTCTTTTTTGCGGGCATCCAAAACCGGGCAAACTAACTTGCCCGCATAGCCAACATTTTGGGCTAAAGCATCGAGCGTGGATACACCAACTACGGGAACTTGTAAGGCATAGGCCAATCCTTTCACCGTGGCTACGCCGATGCGCAGGCCCGTAAAGGAGCCGGGTCCCACAGCAAGGGCGATGCCCTCCACTTGGTGGATATGCAGATTGGTCTCCCGAAGCAGGTGGTCTATGGCTGGCATAAGCGTGGCCGAATGGTTTCCGGAGAGGTTCACCGTGAGCTCGCCGATAATATTGCTTTGGGCAGGAGGTGACTTTTCCGCTTTGGCCGTTTGCCAAAGCGCTATGCTGGCTGTGTTCGTTGAGGTTTCAATAGCCAGGATGAGCATAGTTCATTCCGGGCCCACCAGGCGGGTAAGATCATTATAAAACACGAGCAGCATGAGTAGGATAATAATAAAGATACCTATTTGCTGGGCCCTCTCCCGCAGCTTTAAACTTACTGGTTTGCCAATTAGCGCTTCAATAAGAAAGATGAGCAGATGCCACCCATCCAATGCCGGAATGGGCAGAATATTTAAGATAACCAAGTTGATACTGATCACCGCCATAAAAATAATTAAGCTCATGGTCCCGGCCTTGGCCTGCTGACCGGCAAGCTGGGCAATGAGAATGGGCCCACCTATGGTCTTCGCCGATATTTTACCCTCGATTATTTTGACGATGCTCACCACAGTCAATTCTGTAATTCTCCAGGACTGCAGCACAGCTCTATATATGGCTTCCCATGGTAGGAAACGCTCTGTAAAAAATGTGCCGGCGGGCGATATGCCGATTAAGCCCACTTCGATCTCATCGCCGAAAATATTCTTTTGTTTACTCACCTGGGGAATCAAAGAGACGGAAAAAGTTTCTTTATCCCGCTTGACTACCAAGGACAAATTTTTCCCGGCACTTTGGTGGATCAATTGCGCCAGATCTTCCCAACGCTTAATAGGAAGATCATTGGCCTTTAAGATTAGGTCCCCCTTTTTCAACCCGGCCTGATAAGCGGGATAATCCGGTTTTACCTCCCCAACTTCGGGAAGGAGAGTGGGCATACCTACCATAAGGACCACGGCAAAGGCCCCAATGGCGAAAAGGAAATTGAAGAACGGTCCGGCAAAGACAATGCCCATTCTTTTACCGACTGATTGGTGAGAAAAAGATTTATTGATCAACTCTGGAGGAACTTTCTCACCTGGTTCCTCACCCACCATCTTTACGTACCCGCCCAGGGGAACTAAAGATATTTGATATTGAGTCTCGCCGATCTTCTTACCCACGATTTTAGGGCCAAAACCTAAAGAAAAAGTTATTACCCCAACTTTAGATTTCTTGGCCATGAGAAAATGTCCTAATTCATGGACAAAAATCAATACTCCCAAAACTATAATCGTGGCGATAATAGTTGTAATCACAGGACACCTCTTTCCACCATTTTCCGCGCTTCTCCTTGAGCCCAGTGGTGAGCCTGCCACACATTTTCTAAATTTTGGGCGCTCAAGGGCTCGTGTTTTTCCATGGTCTTTTTTATGAGCTGGGCGATTTGGATAAAACCTATCCTTCCTTCCAAGAAGGCTTCGACCGCCACCTCATTTGCCGCATTTAAAACTGTGGGCATCGTGCCACCTTTTTCCAAGGCTTGGTAGGCCAGCTCTAAGGTAGGGAATTTATCTTTATCTACGGCTTGAAAAGTTAACTTTTCTATTTGCGCCAGATTCAAAGAAGGTGTAGCTAAATCGAGCCTTTCTGGATAAGCGAGGGCGTAAGCAATTGGGCCCCGCATATCTGGCCAGGACATATGGGCTATAATCGACCCGTCTATATATTCCACCATGGAATGCACAATGGCTTGGGGATGAATAAGCACCTCAATCTTAGCCGGCGGAACTTGAAAGAGCCAATGAGCCTCGATAACCTCCAAACCTTTATTCATCAACGAAGCGCTATCTATGGAAACTTTCTGCCCCATCCGCCACTGGGGGTGATTTAAGGCTTCGGGAGGGGTTACTTGCGCCAAATCCGGCAGAGGCGTATGCAGAAATGGGCCTCCAGAAGCAGTGAGGATTATTTTCTTAATATCTTCCCGGCGATGGCCGGCTAAGGCTTGAAAAATGGCGCTATGTTCGCTATCTACGGGGATAATAGTAACCCCCTTCTGGCGTGCTTCCTTTAACAAAATTTCTCCGGCCATCACCAAAGGTTCTTTATTAGCTATGGCTAACTTTTTGTTGGCCCTTATGGCTTCTAATATGGGCCTGAGGCCAATACTTCCCGCCAGCGCTGCCAAAACGGTCTCTGCCCTTGGATAAGTGGCTACGGCGATGAGCCCCTCTATCCCCGCCAAAATTTTTGTTTTCCCTTTGGGCAAAGATTGGGCGAGTTGGGCAGCCGCTTCGGGGTTTACCAAACAAACGAGCTCCGGCTGAAATTGATTAATCTGCTCCTGTAATTTCTGAAAATTCTTGCCCCCAGCTAAAGCCACCACCTGAAATTTATCAGGGAACCGCGCGATCACTTCTAACGCCTTTACCCCGATAGAACCAGTGGATCCCAGAATAGAAATTCTCTTCATCTTCTTAACGCAAAGCTTCTTAATTTAAAGCCCAGGCCCAAAAATATACCCACGGTAAAGACAAGAGTACGCTATCAATACGGTCCAAAAGGCCGCCATGACCTGGAATAAGCGCCCCCGAGTCTTTAACTTGGGCTACTCTTTTTAACAGGGACTCGAAGAGATCACCAATTTGGCCCAATACTCCTACTCCCAATCCTATAACCACTGCGGGCCCTAAGGGAACCTTGGCGAAAAATAAAAATTTGAAGAGCAAAGCTCCGGCCACGGAACCTCCCACGGCCCCTATTCCCCCCTCTATTGTCTTCCCGGGACTAATCAAGGGGGCGAGTTTCCTTTTTCCCCAATTTCTTCCCACATAAAAAGCCACAATATCGCCGCCATATACTGCAGCCAAAGCAAAAAGAATCCAGAGCCTGCCGGCGTTTAATTTATTTAGGAGAAGAAAAAAGCTTAAAAAAAAAGGAGCATAAAGAAGGCCCAATAACATCCTGTGCATTTTTTCCAGGCGCGGGGGCAAATCTCCTTTTTCCCTTAGAGTTAAAATAATCAAGATGAAAAGGAGCAAACTTATGATGCCCAAAAAGCATTCGCTTCGACCAGCATAAAAGGAAAGGGCTACCAAGGCGCTCAATAAAAATCCCCATATTTTTTGCAGAGCCGAAAGGCCGGGTAAAGCAAGGGCAAAGTATTCCTGCTGCGCTAAACAAATCAGACCCAAGATAATCAAAAGAAAAAGCCACAGGGGGGCAAAGAGTACAATCAGGATTACGCCCAGAGCAATCAATAAGCCGGAGATCCAGCGTTGCCGATGCATACCATCACCGCTCCTCTGCTTTAATCTGCTCGCTGGTGAGGCCGAATCTCCGTTCACGCTCCTGATAGTCTAAAAGAGCTTGCATAAGATCTTCTTTGGTAAAATCTGGCCATAATGTAGGCGTGATATAAATCTCCGTGTACGCCAATTGCCAGAGGAAAAAATTACTGAGGCGTTGTTCGCCGCTTGTGCGGATGAGTAAATCAGGATCGGGTAGAGGAGCAGTCCAGAGATATTTAGAAAAAAGATTTTCGTCTATATCTTCCGGGGATAAATTTCCGTCCCGGCAATTAGTCATAATTCGCCGAATGGCCTGGAGGATATCATCCCTGCCTCCATAACTCAAGGCTAATGATAGGGTCATACCGTTGGCCCCGGCGGTTTGCTTCACGGTCTCCTGCAAAGTAGTCAACACTTCCTTGGGTAGGCGCGATAAATCGCCGATAGCCAGGAGGCGAATATTATTTTCCAACATCTCGGGAAGCTCCGTGATTAGATAATCCCGCAAGAGAGCCATAAGGGCTTCAACTTCTGCTCGCGGCCGACTCCAATTTTCCGAAGAGAAGGCAAACAAGGTTAAGTAGGGGATACCAATCTCGCGGCAGGTGCGTACCACCGTGCGCACAGATTCTGCTCCCTGACGATGCCCCGCGATCCGATCCAAAGACCTTCTCTCCGCCCACCGTCCATTACCATCCATAATAATGGCTAAGTGGCGCGGCAGTTTCTCTTTCTTTAACCGATGCATTCCTAACTATCGAAAAAAATTCTTTTTTTTCTTTGTAAATTTACCGCCCCAATTTATACTTCCAGAATCTCTTTTTCTTTAGCTTTTACTATTTCTTCGGCTTTTTCTATGGATTTATCCATTATTTTTTGGACTTCTTCTTGATACTTAAATTGGTCATCCTCGGAGATGGATTTTTCTTTCTTGGCCGCTTTCAATTGCTCATTGGCGTCCCGTCTGATGTTGCGCATGGCCACTTTACATTCTTCTTCCATCCGCTTTATGACCTTTACTAACTCCTTGCGCCTCTCTTCGGAAAGAGGGGGAATGTTAATGCGCACAATTTTGCCATCGCTTACCGGGGTGAGGCCCAAATCTGATTTCTGAATGGCTTTTTCTATTTCGGGAACCATCTTCGCATCCCAAGGTTGAATAGCAATAGTCCGACTTTCCGGGATAGAAAGAGAAGCCACTTGGGAAATAGGCGTGGGGACGCCATAATAATTCACGCGCACACCCTCCAAAAGAGTAAGCGAAGCCCGCCCTGTGCGCACGCGGTTTAATTCTTTACGCAAGGCCTCCAAAGATTTCTCCATTTTTGTTTTTACTTCGGTGAAAAATTCTTCTTTATTAAACATAGTTCACCCTCGGATAATCGTGCCAATTTTTTTACCTAAGATTACTCCTTTGATATTCCCTTTTTGGGTCAGGTTAAAAACAATCACCGGCAGCTTATTGTCCATACAGAGAGAAATCGCCGTCGCATCCATAATTTTTAATCCCCGTTTAAGGACTTCGATATAAGAAAGCTCCTTAAACATTTTGGCCTCTTTGTGTACTACCGGGTCCGCATCATACACGCCCTCAACTTTAGTCCCCTTTAAAATTACTTGGGCCTTTATTTCCACGGCCCGCAGGGCGGCGGCTGTATCCGTTGTGAAAAATGGATTTCCTGTTCCGCCAGCAAAAATTACCACGCGCCCTTTTTCTAAGTGGCGTACTGCCCGGCGGCGAATATAGGGCTCAGCTACTTGGGGCATTTCAATCGCCGACATCACCCGCGTAAAAACCCCGGTCTTCTCTAAGGCATCCTGCAGGGCCAATCCGTTGATTACCGTGGCTAACATGCCCATATAATCGGCTGTAGCTCTATCCATCCCTTGGGCGCTGGCCGCCACTCCTCTATAGATATTCCCCCCGCCAATTACAATGGCCACTTCTACGCCCAAATCTTTTATTTCTTTTACTTCCTGGGCCACCTTTTGCATGACAGAAGGGCTAATGCCGTATTCCTGGGCACCCACCAAGGCTTCACCGCTCAGCTTGAGCAGAATTCTTTTATAATATGGAGAGGGCATTTTTTACTCTTTGGGCAATCCTTCGGCGACTTGGAAACGACTGAATCTACGGATCTCTACTTTCTCTCCTACTTTACTGATTAGATCATTGAGGAGATCCTGGATAGTCAGGTTGGGATCTTTGATATAAGGCTGCTCTAAGAGGCATACTTCACTATAATATTTTTCTAATTTCCCTTCCACAATTTTTTCAATTATTTTTTCGGGTTTACCCGCTTCCCGCGCCTGAGCCCGATAAATTTCTCTTTCCCTTTCCAGAACCTCCTGGGGAATCTGTTCCCGCCGCACATAAAAAGGATTACTGGCCGCGATATGCATGGCAATTTCTTTAGCAAAATTCTGGAAGTCTTCTGTCTTGGCCACAAAATCAGTTTCACAATTAACTTCCACAATTACACCAATCTTTCCGCCAGCATGGACATAAGCTCCGATTCGTCCTTCAGAAGCTATCTTCCCGGCCCTCCGTGAGGCGGTGGCCAACCCTTTCTGCCGTAAATAATCTACGGCTTTTTCGAAATCACCCTTAGCTTCGGCCAAGGCTTTCTTACAATCCATCATTCCGGCGCCAGTTTTTTCCCGCAGGTCTTTTACCATAGCAGCTGATATTTCCACTTCTTTTACCTCCTATTCTTCCTCCTCTTCTTCCTCTAATTCTTCTTCATCCTCTTCTTTATCTTCGGCGACCTCTCCCATCTCCCCCGAGGTCGTCTCTGGAGAAGCTTCCGGCTTACCCGCAGCCTCTTCCGCAGTTACCGGGGCAGCTATTTCTGCCCCGGACAATTTGGCTTCATAAAGTTGTTTGCCTTCCAAACAGGCATCAGCAATTTTGGCAGAAATTAGGCGAATAGCCCGGATAGCATCATCATTTCCAGGAATTACATAATCAACTTCATCCGGATCACAATTTGTATCCACGATAGCCACAATAGGAATTCCCAGCTTTCTGGCTTCGTGCACCGCAATCTTTTCTTTCCGCGGATCCACCACATAAAGCAGCTTAGGAAGCTCAGTCATGTCTTTTATGCCCCCTAAGGTCTTCTCTATTTTTGCTCTTTCTTTTTCCAACTGCAGAACTTCTTTCTTCGGCAGCGCCTCGAAGGTGCCATCCTCTTTCATAGCCTGCAGCTTCTTCATTCTTTCTATATTCTTCTTAATAGTCCGGAAGTTGGTTAAAGTTCCGCCTAACCAACGCTGGTTCACATAAAACATTCCTGCTCTTTGTGCTTCCTCGGCGATGGCGTCTTGGGCCTGCTTTTTGGTACCCACAAAGAGCACAGTTCCTCCCGCCGCCACTGTATCCACGACCGCTTTATACGCCTCTTTGAAAAGGCGCACGGTCTTCTGCAGATCTATAATATAAATTCCGTTGCGGGAGCCGAAGATGTACTCCTTCATCTTCGGATTCCAGCGCTTGGTCTGGTGGCCAAAATGAACTCCGGCCTCTAAAAGTTGTTTCATGGTGATAGTTGACATATTTATATCCTCCTGGGTTTTTCCTCCGTTCTCCTTTCGCGGCTGCTCATCCCCTTGCGGTGGACACCCAGCGCCGCTCAGAAAACGTGTGTATTAAATTTTTTTATTATAACATTCTCAAACTTCTTTGCAACTTTAATTTCTGGGCTAAGCGGCGGGAGAAGAAGTTGCCCAAATTCGACCAACGATTTTCCGCAAAGGGCGGGCTTGCCTCTGGCCCCTTCAGTGCCAGAATACTTGTTAAGTTCTATAAGCCGCATTGATCTTTACGTAATCATAAGATAAATCCGTAGTTAAAACAAAAGCCCTCTCCCGCCCTTGATGGAGATTAAGGCGTACTTCATATTCTTTCTTTTTCATTATTTCCGTGGCTTTCTTTTCGGCGACCGACCCTTTTCCCTGGCCCCGGCCGACGATTTGGACTTTATCGAAAAATATATCTATTTTATTTGGATCGATATTAACCCCTGCATATCCCGCAGCACACATGATCCGCCCCCAATTGGCGTCGGCCCCAAAGAAGGCTGTCTTTACCAAAGGCGAGCAAGCCACAGTCCTGGCTACTTTCTGCGCCTCCGCCACGCTCCGCGCTCCTTCTACCGTAATCTTTACTAATTTGGTTGCCCCCTCTCCATCCCGGGCTATCTTCTCCGCCAAAGCATAGAGGATCTGGCGCAGAAGCTCGGAAAATTTTTTATAGCCAGTGGTGTTGGGCTCTATCATCTTATTCTGGGCTTGGCCATTGGCTAAAACAAGAACCGTATCATTAGTACTCATATCGCCATCAATTATCACTAGGTTAAAAGTCTCCTTCACCTGCTCTTGTAAACATTTTTTTAGAGCCCGGGGAGAAATCCAAGCATCTGTAAGAACAAAGGAAAGCATGGTCGCCATCTGCGGGCTAATCATGCCCGCTCCTTTGGCTATGCCGGCCAAAGTAATCTCCTGCCCATTAACTTTTCCTTTTACTTTCTCGGCTTTAGGAAAAGTGTCTGTAGTAACTATGGCCCTAGCCACCTCCGCCAACCCATCCGCAGAAAGAGCCGAAACTAAAAGAGGTAATTTTTTCTTAATCTGCGTCACGGGTAAAAGACGACCGATTACCCCTGTGGAGGCCAAAAGCACTTTTGTCGGATCAATCTTCAAAAGTGCCGATACGGATTTGGCCAATTCCTGGGCATCCTTAAGTCCTCTTAATCCTGTACAGGCATTGGCACAGCCCGAATTAATTAATACAGCTTGGGCATAACCCCCCTTTAGTCTTTCCTTAGAGAGAATTACCGGCGCTGCTTTTACCCTATTCGTCGTAAATACACCGGCCGCTACGGCGGGATGCGGAGCATAAATGAGCGCTAAATCTGGATTACCATTCTTTTTAATTCCCGCTGCAATTCCGGCAGCTAAGAATCCTGGTACTTGAAAATGAGCAGGAAAATATTTGGCCATCAGCTCTCCTTATTCTTTTTACCGACCATGACATTTTTTATACTTTTTGCCGCTGCCGCACGGGCAGGGATCGTTGCGACCTACCTTCTTCCCTTCGCGCTTCATGGGTTTAGCTTTTATTTCTGTTTCCTCCCCATGACTTAGCACCAGCGGTTGGGGGCGCGGCGCTTCTATTTCCCTAATTTCCGGAGACTTAGCTATCTGGATCCGGAACAGCTTACTAATTGTTTCCTCTTTTATCTGCTGCACCAAATCCATAAACATCTCATATCCTTCTTTTTGGTATTCTTGCAGAGGGTTGCGCTGACCATAACCCCTTAAGCCAATGCCTTCTTTGAGATGTTCCATAGCCAGCAGATGTTCTTTCCAAAGGGAATCTATAGTCTGTAAATAAATTACCTGCTCCAGATGTCTTAATACTTCGGCGCCAAATTCCATCTCTTTGCGTTTGTAATATTCCCCCGCCTCCTGGATAATCCTTTCGACTAACCTATCCTTAGTCATCTGGGCAGCTTCTTCGGCCCGCACATTCAAACCAAAAGAAAAAATCCGCATCAAGGACTCATTTAAACGCCGATAATCCCACTCTTCGGGATAGGTTTTTTCATCCGCTATGGGTTCTACTACTCCTTCGGCCAGCTCGGCGATCATCTCCTGGATCTCCTCAGCCACCCCTTCTCCCTTGAGGACGCGCTTACGTTGGGCGTAGATTACCTCTCTCTGTTTATTCATGACATCATCGTATTCAAGGAGATGTTTACGAATATCAAAGTGGTGCGCCTCCACCCGTTTTTGGGCATTTTCGATAGCTCGGCTGATCAAGGAATGTTCTATCGGCTGCCCCTCTTCCATACCCAGGCGGCTCATAACCCCCGAGATGCGCTGAGAGCCAAAGATCCGCATAAGATCATCTTCCAAAGATAGATAAAAACGCGAAGTTCCCGGATCGCCTTGCCGCCCTGAACGTCCGCGCAGTTGATTATCAATGCGGCGAGATTCATGACGTTCGGTACCTAAGACATGGAGACCACCTGCGGCAATTACTTTTTTATACTCTTGGGCAGTGAGGGCCCGCATTTCTTCCAGAATTTTCTGGTAGGCCTCGGGATTTTGCTCTGGATCAATCTTGCGCCGTTGGGCTTCTTCTCGGGCCAAAAGCTCCGGATTTCCCCCCAGCATAATATCCGTTCCCCGCCCCGCCATATTAGTGGAGATGGTAATTGCTCCGAAACGGCCGGCCTGGGCAATTATCTTAGCTTCCATTTCATGGTATTTGGCATTCAAGACTTGATGGGGAAGTCTTTCCTGTTTGAGCATCTGGGATAATTTTTCAGAATTCTCAATAGATATAGTCCCCACCAACACAGGTTGGCCCCGGCGATGACATTCTTTGATCTCTTCCACTACTGCTTTGTACTTTTCTCTCTGGGTGCGGTAAATGACATCCGGAAAATCCTGGCGGATCATGGGCATATTAGTGGGTATCACCACCACATCCAGGTTATAGATCTTTTTGAATTCCTGCGCTTCGGTATCGGCCGTGCCGGTCATGCCCGCTAATTTCTTATACATACGGAAATAATTCTGGAAGGTGATGGTGGCCAAAGTTTGATATTCTTCGGCTATTTTTACTCCTTCTTTGGCTTCAATGGCTTGGTGCAATCCGTCACTCCAGCGGCGACCAGGCATCATCCGCCCGGTAAACTCATCGACGATAATAACCTGGCCATCTTTGATCACATAATTGACATCTTTTTGGAATAGCCAATAGGCTTTCACCAATTGGTGGATAGTGTGGATTCTTTCCGAAGTCTGGCGGTATTGTTCTTCTAAGGCCTGGCGAGCTTCCATCTTTTGCCAAGGAGTCAATTGGTCATTGCTATCAATAGCCTGGTACCCTTCTTCCAAGGAAGGAACCACAAAAGCGTCCGAGCGCCCGCGGGAGAGGAGTTCTAAGCCTTTTTCAGTCAGCTCCACAGAATTTGACCTTTCGTCGATAGCACAATAAAGCTCCCCTTCAAACTGGGAGAGAAGCTTTTGGCTGGATAAATAAGACTCCAAGCGGTCTATTTTGGTCTTCAAGGCCGGCTTCTGGGCTATTAAATCAAGAAAACGCGGGTTTTTGGGATCCCCTCTTTTTACTAACAAAAGTTTTTCAATTAGCGCGTCATTTTCGGGGTCTTCTTCTAAGAGGCGTAAAGCCTGATCCAAAATGCTCTCTATAAGGCGACTTTGATTTTGGCGCAGGCGGATGACCAGAGGCTTTAGCTCTTCGTAGTACCCTTCCTCGACATGCTCCACTGGACCGGAGATGATTAAGGGCGTGCGGGCTTCATCGATCAGGATGGAATCCACCTCATCGACAATAGCGTAATTCAGTTCGCGCTGCACCATGTCTTCAAAGCGAAATTTCATATTGTCCCGCAAGTAATCGAAACCAAATTCATTATTAGTTCCGTAAGTTACATCGCAGCTGTAAGCCTTCTGCCGTTCGGCATCATCCAGCTCATGGACAATCACTCCCACCGAGAGCCCTAAAAATTTATATATGGCTCCCATCCAAGAGGCATCCCGCTTAGCCAAATAATCATTTACGGTGACGACATGAACTCCTTTACCCGTTAAAGCATTCAAATATACTGGCAGAGTGGCAGCTAAAGTTTTTCCCTCACCAGTCTTCATCTCGGCTATCTTTCCTTCGTGCAGAACAATTCCGCCCATGAGTTGCACGTCAAAATGCCTTTGGCCCAAAGTTCGTTTGGCGGTCTCCCTTACTACAGCAAAAGCTTCCGGAAGCAAATCATCTAAAGATTCCCCCCGATCCAGGCGGTTCCGAAATTCACCAGTTTTTGCTTTAAGCTCACTATCGCTCAATTTGGCCAGGGCTGGTTCTAAGGCATTAATGGCCAAGACCAGCGGTTTTAAGCGATTCAATTCCCGCTCATTTTTACTGCCAAAAATTTTTTGTAGGACTTGGAGGATCATCTTTTGAATAAGCTATTTGCCCTTGGCATTATAAAATTTTTCAAATAAAAACCCCGATAAACTTATCGGGGTTTTCGTTAAACCCATTAATAACTTAACATATTTTTTAGCAAATGGGAAGAGAAATAAAGGGATCTTAAGAGGTTTGCCTTAGGTAAGCCTGGGGATTGACCGGTACGCCCTGTATATGAACCTCATAATGAAGATGAGGCCCTGTACTGTTGCCCGTCATCCCAACCGTGCCGATAATCTGCCCTTTTTTAACTTTTTCTCCCGGCTTGGCCATTATATTTTTCAAATGGCCGTACAAGGTGGCAAAACCATGGCCATGATCCAGATAAATACTTCTACCCATTTCTGCCTGCCATCCAGCATACACTACCACTCCTTCAGCGGCAGCTACCACCGGAGTTCCTATAGGCGCGGAGATATCCACCCCTCGATGAGGTCGAGCTCCTCCGGCTGCTGGAGAGAGACGCGTTTCGCCAAATGCTGAAGAAATTGAGCCCATAACCGGCCATAGTGATGGAGTGGCCAAAAGAATTGCTTTTTGGTTTTGGAGGAGTCCTTGGATAATTTTTAAGTTGGATTCTTGGCGGGAAATTTCTCTTTCTAAATAATATATATCATTATGTAATTGCTGCACCAACTTTTCTTTTTCCAATTCTCTTAAAGAAGCTTCTTTTTCCTTTATAAATCTTGTTTCTGGCAAATCCTGGGTGATGGTTTTCTTTTTATTCTCTATTAATTGGCTCTTCTTCTTCATGTTTTTAGCAGGCATTTGGGGAGAATTTTTTGCTTTTAATTCCTTTAATTCTTTTAGCTCATTCTCTACTTGCTTTTCCATTTCCCTTAATTTGGCTAATTGTGCTTCCAGGAAACCAATTTTCTGCATAAAGTTTTGCATCTCTTCTCTTTGGAAAGTGGCCTCGGCCCGCAAATGCTGCAATTCAGCCAGTTTCTTCCGCACATTAATATAGTTATAAATCAAGTAGGCAGAAACGATTAGCACAATAGTCAAGACTCCCGCCGCAATCTTAAGAAAGCGAGGAGATAAAAGGAATTTCTTTAGCCGTGCTGCTCTTTGGGAAATATACCCAGCTATGTAATCTTTATTAATTATCCTCATGATCCCTAAAATGATTTACCCTGCCGACCCAAAAACCATCGGTCACTTTTAAATGTATCCCATTTACCACAAATTATTATTTTTTGTCAAGAATTTTAAAAGCTGACCGTCTAACAGTTTTAATTCTCCCTACCTCATGAGCCCCTCTCCTTCGCGCCTATATTTGGGCGATTTTTAAAAAATAGGCGACAGCTAATTCTAAAACTGAAGGCTAAACTTCCAACAAAACAGCTATTTCATCACACTCAGGGAACTTAACGCATTTTATACAATCAGCCCAAATTTTATGGGGAAGAAGAGTCTTGTCTACGATTTTAAACCCAAATTTAAGGAAAAAATTGGGTTTATAGGTTAAAGCAAATATTCGATAAAGCCCCAAGGTTATCGCTTCGGAAAGGCAAGCTTCTATGAGTTTTGTCCCAATTCCCCGACGTTGGAAATCTTCCCTGACTACTAAAGACCTAATTTCCGCTAGGTCCTCCCAGCATATATGCATAGCACAGGTGCCTATAATATTCCCTTCCTCTTCATTTAAGTAAACATAAAAATCGCGCAGGTTATCATAAAGCTCGCTCAGGGAGCGGGGCAGCATCTCCCCTTTTTTAGCCGACTGTTCAATAAGCTTCTGAATTTCTTTCACATCTGAGATTTTTGCTTTGCGAATCCCCATTATCCGTGAACTCCTTTATGGTCATTTCTTTGCTTTACTACCTAATCTCAGCATTTCTCGTGCGTGTGCTAAAGTCTTTTCCGTAATCTTCACCCCTCCCAGCATGCGGGCTATCTCTTCTTCTCTTTCCTTTTCTGGGAGGAGCTGGCATTCTACCACCGTTCTGCCGCCCTGAATTTTTTTGCTGACTTTATAATGAGCATCGGCTAAGGAGGCAATTTGGGGTAAGTGGGTGATACAAAAAACTTGATGTTCCCGGGAAATTTCTTTCAACTTCCGGCCCACCACTTCCGCCATCCCTCCCCCAATCCCGGCGTCAACTTCATCAAAGACTAAAGAATCTACTCCATAATCTTCAGCCAAGATGCGTTTCATGGCTAACATAATCCGGGAAAGCTCTCCCCCCGAGGCGATTTTGATTAAAGGACGCAATTCTTCTCCCGGGTTGGGAGAGATGAGAAATTCTACTCGGTCCAATCCCTCCTCTTCCAATTTCCCTTGGGGATTTTCTTGGACTTCGATGTGGAAACGAACCTTATTCATGCCTAACGTGGCCAATTCTTCTTTCACTTTGGCACTCAATTCTTTGGCAACTTTTTTCCTCTTAGCGGAAAGCTCTTTAGCCCGGAGATAAGCGCCCGCGGCTAATTCACCAACTTTTTTTTGCAGATCGCTTATTTGCTCAGCGCCATTCTCCAGATTCCTTTTTTCTATTTCAATTTTTTCTTTATATCGCCAAACATCCTCAAAAGTTGGGCCGTATTTTTTCTTTAGTCTCTGGATCTCGTCTAAACGTAGTGATATTTCTTCCAAAAGCTTGGGGTCGAAAACAATTTTTTCGGCATAAGACCTTAGGGCAGAAACTATGTCTTCCAGCTGGAAAAGAGTACTCTCCAAGGCCGCAGCTAAAGGTGCTAATGTCTGATCGATCTTCAGCGCCTCTTTCAGACGTTGCCAAGTAATTTGGAGGCGTTCAACGGCCGATCCCCTTTCGGCATAGAGGAGATCGACCCCTTGTTGGGCAAAAGAAAAAAGCTTTTCGGCATGGACGAGGCGAGCCCGCTCCTGAAGCAACTCTTGTTCTTCATTAGGTTCTCCAGGACACGGTGGCTTAAGCTTGGCCCGCGCTATCTCTTGTTCTTGAAAATTTAAAAGCTCCAGCCTCTCGGCTCTTTGTTTTTCTTTGCTTTCTAATTCGCTCAACTCAGCACTTTTTTTCTTCCACTCCTCATACAGCTGCTGATATTCTTGGCGAAGTGCCCAAAGACCTCCCGAGCGATCTAAAATTTCTAAATGCCTCTCTGGGTTGAGAAAGTGTTGGTGTTCGTGCTGACCATATATATGCGCAAGCTCCTCCCCCAGCTCAGCGAGCATATGTATGGTGATCGCTTGGCCATTTAAAAAGGCTCGGGACTTTCCTGAACGATGGATTAACCTTTTGATAGCCAACCCCTCGGATATTTCTAAAGGCCACTTACGCATAAATCGTAAATTAGCTGCTTCTTTAAGCTCAAAGAATCCTTCTATGGTAGCCTCTTCTTGACCGGTACGGATCATTTCTACAGATCCTTTCCCTCCCAGGAGCAGGCCAATGGCATCCACTAAAATGGATTTTCCTGCTCCCGTCTCTCCCGTAAGAACGTTAAAGCCCGGCCCAAATTGGATGTGGAGTTTATCCACAATGGCCAAATTGCTGATATGCAACTCCGTAAGCATCTACAAAATCAACGTTCTCCCCATTTAAACTTAGTTCTCAAAATTTGAAAATAATCCTTGAATGGTGACCTGATGAAAGAGACAGAATCCGGGGCCTTGCTGACTAAAACTTGATCAAAAGGTTGCAGGGGACAGCCCACTTGCCCGTCTAAGGTTAAACGGACATCGCTTTCCTCAGATTCTAATTTAAATTCCACCTTAACCCGGTCGGGAACTAAGAGCGGGCGATTGGTTAGGGCATGGGGGCAGATAGGAGTGATAAGAATAGAATCTAATGTGGGATAGACTATCGGTCCTCCAGCAGCCAAAGAATAAGCAGTAGAACCAGTAGGCGTAGAAATAATCACTCCATCACCTCGATACGTAGTTACATAAGCTCCATTAATACTACTTTTTATGTTAATTATTCTGGCTAAAACACTCTTAGTTATTACCGCATCATTAAGGACAGTATATTCCCCTATTAATTCTCCCCCCCTGATTACCTGCGCTTTAAGCTTCATGCGGCTTTCTATCTCCATTTTCCCTTCTAAAACCTGCCCCAAAACTGGGTAAAGTTCTTCTAAGGTTATCTCCGTTAAAAACCCCAATCCCCCCAAATTGACGCCTAAAATAGGAACATTTTTGCCGGCCATATCCCGTACGGCACTGAGGAGAGTTCCATCTCCTCCTAAAACTATAAGGAAATCAATCAGGCGCCCCATCTCTGCCCGAGAGCAGGCCAAGGCATTATTAATTAAAGAAGCTACTTGTTCTTCCAAGAATACTTGGACGTGTCTTTGGTTGAACCAAGTAGTAAGCTCTTTGGCTAACTCAATAGCTTCATTTTTATTGGGTTTTAAAATAAGGCCTACGCGTTTGCTCATAAAATCTCCTCGCCCGCGGGCAGGCGTTCATATAATTTTCCTTTGGCTATTAAAAGCGTTTTTAACATAAAAGAAGCCCCCTGTCTATATTTAAAATAAAGGCCATCAGCATAATGCTTTACGAATCCTAAATCTTTTTAACCACCTTTTTCCTGACCTGAAAATTGATTAGTTGTAACTATTTTAAGCGCCGAATTTGGCCAGGGCACTCCAACTCGGAATCCTGAAACACCGCTTCTTCCCTGTTCCCATGTACGTTTAAAATCTTAAGATTTCCGCTAAAAGCACCGGGGCCTGGGTTTATGCTCTGGCCAAAGAGACTGTGTCTCAATGCGCTAAAGGGAATAGAGCACGCTGGAGGCAGGCCAGAGGCAGGCCGGAGGCAGGCCAGAGGCAGGCATGAATGAAGAAGCATCGGCGGGAGAAGAAGTTGTTCAAAACTAACCAACGATTTTCCGCAAAGGGCCGGCGGATCGTTAAACTAAGCAAGATGATTAAGCTTCTAAATCCGCCCATACCCATGGAAGAACCACTGCCTCATCATTCTGAATGAATGCCTGCCTCTGGCCTGCCTCTGGCCTGCCTCTGGCCTGCCCCATGTCCATTAAAGAATCAGTGCCTCATTTTAATGAGCCTTTCGCCCGAAATATCTACAAATTTCAAAAATGATCGACGGTCAGGTGCCAAATAGATTGAAGAGAAAAAAAGAATATGCTAATTTAAAATAAAAAATCAAAAGATATCTTCATGAATCTTTTTAAAAGTGACGAAGAAGGAAAAGAGAAATTTATTCCTTTGGCCGACAGAATTCGACCCCGGAGCTTAGAAGAATTCGTCGGCCAGGAGCATCTTTTAGGACCAGGAAAGTTTCTCCGGGCCATCGTGGAAAAAGGCCATCTTCCTTCGCTAATCTTCTGGGGCCCGCCCGGAACCGGCAAGACCACTTTAGCCCATATTATTGCTCAAGCTACTAATTCCCACTTTGTGGCTTTTTCCGCCGTTCTTTCGGGCGTCAAAGAAATTCGGCAGGTAATTAAAGAAGCAGAAGAGATGCAGAGCCGCGGGCGGCGCACTATTCTTTTTATTGACGAAATTCACCGTTTCAATAAAGCCCAGCAGGATGCCTTCCTTCCTCACGTAGAAAGGGGAAATCTTATTTTGTTCGGAGCCACCACTGAAAATCCTTCTTTTGAAGTAAATTCCGCTCTCCTTTCCCGCTGCCGAGTCCTTACTCTGCGATTATTAACCCCTGCAGAAATATCGTTAATTCTGCAGCGCGCCCTTCATGATCGCGAAAGAGGCTTAGGAAATTTAAATGCCCATTTAACTCCCGAGGCCTTGAATTATTTGGCCGAAATGGCTCATGGAGATGCCCGGGTAGCTCTCAATGCCTTAGAAATGGCCGTTTTGACTACTCCGCCGAACCCGGAGGGGCAAAGGATTATTAACCTCTCCACGATCTCGGAAGCATTACAGCGGAAGGCCCTGCTCTATGATCGTGACGGCGAAGAGCATTATAATATAATCTCCGCTTTTCACAAAAGCTTGCGGGGAAGTGATCCCGACGCTGCCCTTTATTGGCTGGCGCGCATGCTCCAAGCAGGCGAAGACCCCTTTTATGTGGCCCGGCGCATGGTGCGGTTTGCTGCTGAAGATATTGGCTTAGCCGATCCCTGGGCTCTGATTATTGCTTTGCAGGCTAAGGAAGCCTTTCATTTCTTGGGACACCCTGAAGGGGAATTAGCCCTGGCTGAAGCAGCGGTTTATTTAGCCACTGCCCCCAAGAGTAATGCCCTTTATCGGGCTTACGGAAAAGCTTGTGCCGACGTAGAAGAAAAAGGCGCTTTGCCCGTGCCCCTGCATATCCGCAACGCCCCAACTAAGCTTATGGCCGAATTGGGATATGGTCGAGGATATAAATATGCTCATGACTATGAAGATGGGTTTGTGGAACAAGAATATTTCCCTACCGAGCTTGGCCCCAGAATTTATTATGAACCAACGGATAGAGGGATGGAAAAGACTATAGCTCAAAGGTTAGAAGTTTGGCGAAAAAGATGGCATCGTCATAAATAAATTTATATTGGAACTAAAAAAATCTTTAATGAAGGAGTTCTCTATGGGAAGCGTTATTAAGAAAAGAAGAAAAAAAATATCCAAACATAAACATCGCAAACTCTTGAAGAAGACACGCATTCAACGTCGCAAGCGCAAATAAGAGAAATAGGGTAATTATTTCTAACCCGCCGAAGGCTTGTCCACTCTTTCTTTTAATTCTTTCCCGACTTTAAAAAAAGGAAGTTTTTTGGGCAAGACTTCCACTTTAGCTCCTGTCCGCGGGTTGCGGCCTTGGTAAGCCTGATAAGATCTGACTGTAAAATTGCCAAACCCGCGGATTTCAATTCTTTCCCCTCTGGCCAAAGCTTCCGCCATCGAGGAAAAAATGGTATTTACAATTGTCTTCGCTTCCTGCTGCCCAAGATTGTTCGATCTTTCCATCAACTTTTGAATGAGTTGAAACTTAGTCATCGCCTCATTCTCCTTAAAATTATTTTAATTTCTTTATGTTAATATATAACATGAGCTATTTTTCTATGCAAACTCGAAATTATTAGGGTGGTTGTTTTAATTTAACCAAAGGGAGATTCGTACCCTCCCTTTTTTACCGCTTCCGACATCAGCTCTCGGCGCTTTTTTTCTAATTCTCTAACCTGGGTATTAATTGTTTCTATTTTTTTATCGATCTGATCAAGGGCTTCTTCTTTTTTTCTCAATTCCATATCACCGCCGCAGGGCTGCAATCGCAAAATTGATTTTTCCTTCTGTAAATTTTCCAATTCTTTTTGCAATTCCTTTATCTCTTTTTCAATCTGCTTCAACATAATCAAATCACCATTAATTTTTCAATCTTAATCACAACGGAGCAATTTTACTAAATTTTTAAAATTCAAGCAAGATTAAAATTTCCTGGATGGTAATCCTTCATTTCCCTAACCCCCTCTCCTCCGAGCGGCTAGGTCTCAATTAACAATAGGCTAACCTTGGGGGAAGTGGGAAAAGGCCTGCGGCAGACCTTTCACCTCCTTACGACCCAATCTTGCTGTTCTAATAATCCCTTCCTTAAGTGATGGATTATCCCGGAATTCGATCATTTTTATTTAACTTATACTATATCTATTTAGGGAAAAGGAAGCTTGATTTTACTTAACCAGCTGAGTAAGATCTGAATATTCTTTTAATCCTTGTAAGCTATGCCTAATATTGTTCTCTTTTCTCTGGGCTCGCAAATATCCAAATAATTTGGGGGAGGTAAATATGTCTACTTTATTGTACGAAAAAAAAGGATCGATAGTTATTATTACCATCAACCGGCCTGAGGTAAAAAATTGTCTTGACCCGGAAACAGATGAAAAATTGGCTTCTGCTTGGAAGAAATTTAAAGATGACGACGAAGCTCTCGTGGCCATTATCACTGGCGCTGGAAATGATTCTTTTTGTTCCGGTGCCGATTTAAAAGCTTGGCCGTCTTTTTTAAAACAAAAAGATGCCCATTTTCATAGACGCCGCGCCTATGATGGTCCCGGATTTGGAGGAATCACCCGCGGTATAGATATCTTTAAACCTATATTGGCCGCCATTAATGGCTATTGTTTTGCTGGCGGGTTAGAAATCGCCCTCGCCGCCGATTTACGCATTGCCGCCGAAAATGCCGAGTTTGGCTGCTTAGAAAGGCGCTGGAATGTAGGCTTAGGGGATGGAGGGACACAAAGATTATGGCGAATAATAGGTTTAGGCCGGGCCATGGAATTAATCATCACTGGAAAAAAGATAAACGCCCAAGAAGCTTTAGCTATAGGATTAGTTAATGAAGTAGTTCCCCAGGGCATGGCCCTGAAAAGGTGTTTAGAGTTGGCGGAAATGATCAGTCAATTTCCCCAAGGAGCCCTGCGTACAGATAAAGAGGCCCTTCTGCGGGGTATTGGCGAACCTCTGACGGAGGGATTAAGGATTGAAGCTATGCTTTTCAACACGCTCATCGGCACTCATGACTTTCATGAAGGTCCGCGAGCTTTTGCCGAAAAACGATCTCCTATTTGGAAGAACGATTGAAATATCTTTGGGACAAAAAAAATTGACGATATAATGCCAATGGGAAAGGCCCTCATCTTAAACACTATCCCCATGGATAATATGTTGCAATGGTGAGAAACGGCCGGAGGCAGGCCGGAGGCAGGCCAGAGGCAGGCATGAATGAAGAAGCATCGGCGGGAGAAGAAGTTGTTTAAAATTGACCAACGATTTTCCGCCAAGGGCCGGCGAATAATTAAACTAAGCAAGATGATTAAGCTTCTAAATCCGCCCGTACCCATGGAAGAACCACTGCCTCATGATTCTGAATGAATGCCTGCCTCTGGCCTGCCTCTGGCCTGACTCTATTCCCCTTTAACAAAAATTTGCTCTTTATTGATTATCAAGCAGTCTCATGGACAGTGCATGGCCATTTAATAGACGAGCAAATCAAAAATACCTTGTTAGAAAATAAAATTTCCGGTATATTAGCAGCCAAAATAGAGCAGCTTTAAGAGAGCTGGAAATTAAATTATTATTCCATTGTCTTACACCAAAGAAACCTTTATTTATTAAGGGCATCTAAATAGTGGATATTGCAGACCAAGTTTTGGTGCAAAAGGCTCAAGCAGGTGATTTTCGGGCCTTCCAAGATTTAGTGAATAGGTATGAAGGCAAAGTTTATCGTCTAGCCATGCGCATGCTTAGAAACCAGCAGGATGCGGAAGATGCTCTCCAAGAAACTTTTCTGCAAGTTTATCGTGGTTTGAAGAATTTTGAAGGGCGCTCAAGTTTTTCTACCTGGCTTTTTCGCCTGGCCACAAATGTGTGCCTCATGAAAATACGCCACCGCGGAACTGAACCTTCGCAATTACTTCCTCTGGAAGAATATCTTCCCCAACATGAAGAAGGTCAACACCCTCTTATTCAAGATTGGCCCGATCTGCCCGATGAAATCCTTTTGAACAAAGAGTCGCGAGAAAAAATGATGGAGGCCTTAGAAAAATTGCCTCCCGAATATAGAGCCGTATTCGTCTTAAGGGATTTAGAAGGCTTATCAAATGCGCAAACGGCTGAGGCCATGGGCATTTCCGTCCCCGCCGTTAAATCAAGACTCCACCGAGCTCGCTTAGCCCTGCGTGGTCTTCTTTCAGCATATTTCGAAAAGAAAAAAATAAAGGACGGATGACCATCGATTAAAAAGGGGGAAACGATGAATTGCCAAGAAATACTCGAAAAACTTTCGGATTACATAGATGGCGAACTCGACCCCAAACTTTGCCAAGATCTGGAAAAGCACATGGTGGATTGCCACCCTTGTTTAATCTTTGTGAATACTTTTAAGAAGACGCTCACCCTTTATAAATTTGCTTGCTGTGAACCTTTGCCCAAAGAAGTCCACCTCCGCCTCCACGACTATCTAAAGAAGAAATGCCAGGAATAAAAAATTCCCTCAAATTAAAACTATCCTCTTAAATCAAATAGATATCCACTCCTGTCCTTCCTCTTAATTTTAAGCCGCCCTCCCTTTGCGGAAAATTTAGGGGGAGTTTGGCTCTTTTTTGCCCAGGTTAGCAGGGCTCTTAATTGAGTTGTCATAAATAAAGAGATATGTTAATTTTTTTCTATGAATTATGTTAGCACGCGGGGATGGGCTGAAAAAAAGCCGGCCAAAAAAGTAATCATTCAAGGTTTAGCCGAAGATGGTGGGCTTTACGTACCCGCTACTTTTCCCCGAATTACGGTCAATTCTGCTCTTGCGCAAATGCCCCCTATTTCCTATGCTTCCCAAGCAGCTCTAATCTTAAAATCTTTTCTCACTGATTTCTCAGAATCTGAGCTTAATTCTGCTTGCCAGGAAGCCTATGGAGAGAAATTTGATCAAGAGGCTATTGTTCCCTTAAAGATTTTAGATAAACAGATAGCGGTTTTAGAACTTTGGCACGGTCCCACATTAGCTTTTAAAGATTTGGCTCTCCAATTAATGCCTCGTCTTCTCTCTTTAGCTCTAAAAGAAGAGGAGGAAAAGTATGAATTAATGATTCTAGTGGCCACTTCGGGGGATACCGGCAAAGCGGCCTTAGAAGGGTTTGCTGACGTTCCTGGCATCCGTATTTTTGTTTTTTACCCTCATGCCGGAGTAAGTGAAATTCAACGCTTACAAATGGTGACTCAACGTGGCCAAAACGTGGGCGTATGTGCCGTATTGGGAAATTTTGATGATGCCCAAAATGGAGTAAAGCAAATCTTTGGGGATGCCCAAATCAATAAAGAACTGCAAAAAATTAACCTTCGTCTTTCTTCGGCTAATTCCATCAACTGGGGCAGACTTGTCCCGCAGATAGTTTATTATTTTACGGGCTACCAACAGATGGTAGGAGCCGGTCTAATTACTTTGGGTGACCCAATTCTAATCTGCGTGCCCACCGGCAACTTCGGAAACATTTTAGCGGCTTTCTATGCTCAGCAATGCGGCCTGCCTGTTTCCAAGTTCATATGTGCTTCTAACCGCAATAAGGTGCTCACTGACTTCCTTCGCCAGGGAATCTATGACCGGCGGCGGGAGTTTTATCGTACCGAATCACCTTCTATGGACATTCTAATCTCTTCTAATTTAGAGCGCCTTTTATTTGAACTGAGTGGCCGAAATCCTGAATTAGTCCGCTCTTGGATGAAAGATTTGGAAGTAAAAGGCTGGTACCGCCTTCCGGATGAGAAAATTTACCATTTGCAGTCTGGGTTTTACGGCGGCTTTGCTGATCGCCAAGCAACCTTGCAAGCTATCCAGGAAGTATTTAGCCATCATGGCTACTTGATTGACCCGCATACCGCCGTGGGATATCACGTGCTCCACAAATATCGCGAAGAAACCGGTGATGGAACTCCGGCCCTCCTCGCCGCCACAGCCAGCCCTTTTAAATTTAATGTAGCGGTCTTAGAAGCCTTGGGGAGAGAGACAAAGGGTAAAGATGAATTCTCCCTGCTCCGCGAATTATCAGCCTTATCCGGACAACCAATCCCTTTTCAATTGGCGGAGTTGCCAAATCTGCCGGAAATTCATAAAAATGTCTGTCGCAAGGAGGAGATGGCCGAGGTAATTATGCATTTCTTAAAAAAGAGTTGATGCGGGGTAAAAAGCATTCTTCCAATGCGAAATACTTTTTATGGGCCGGGCCTGAAATAGATGGTCAATTCTTCTAGATTAGGCACGAAAATTTTTTTATAGAAACAAAGAACATTTATAGTCCAGGAGGTTTTTAAAGTTGGCCGATAAATTAATGTCCGCCGCGGAAGCAGTTGAACTGATAAAAGATGGAGATACGGTCACTATTTGCGGCATAATTGGTGCTCTGGTTCCGGAGAAAGTACTTTCTGCCTTAGAAGCGCGATATTTACAAACAGGGGCACCCCGCCATATTACCGCCGTATTCCCAGTGGCGGTGGGCGATGTCTACGGCATCTCCGGAGCTGATCATTTAGCTCATGAAGGATTGCTGAAAAGAGTAATCAGTGGTTCCTATGTCACCGCTCCGGCCTCCGCTCCCCCGCCTAAGTTAGTGGAGATGATCTACAAAAACAAAGTTGAAGCCTACAATTTCCCCATGGGCGTACTTATGCACTTGCATCGTGAAATAGCCGCCCGTCGCCCAGGTCTGATTACCCAAGTGGGCCTTAGAACTTTTGTAGATCCCCGGCTTGAGGGAGCCAAAATGAATAAGCTCACTCAAGAAGATCTGATTGAATTAATCAACCTCCACGGCCAAGAATACCTTTTTTATAAATCCTTCCCTATTAACGTAGCCATCGTTCGCGGAACCACCGCAGATGAATTCGGTAACATTACCATGGAGCATGAAGGCTCCTTCTCTATCGTGCTAACGCAGGCCATGGCCGCCCATAATTGCGGGGGCAAAGTCATCGCCCAAGTAAAAAGAGTAACCACTCCAGGTAAGTTAAATCCGCAATTGGTTAAAATCCCGGGAATCATGGTTGACGCCATTGTTATTGATGAAGATCAGAAGCAAGCCACCGGCATAACTTACGATCCCGCAGTGAGCGGGGAAATTAGCAAACCTCTGCGGCAAATCGAACCCGTTCCCCTAAGCATAGAGAAAGTAGCCGCCCGGCGTGCCCTCATGGAATTGCGGCAAGGCGATATCGTCAATTTGGGCTTTGGCATCCCCTCTTTAGTCTCCCCCGTGGCGGCCGAAGAAGGATTAATCGGAAAAATTTTTTTCACCATCGAACATGGGGCCATAGGCGGAATTCCCCTTGCGGGACTCCAATTTGGCGCAGCCCTTAACCCAGAAGCTATTATCGAATCAACGGCCCAATTTGACTTTTTGACCGGTGGCGGAATTGATGCCGCCATTATGGCTTTTGCTGAAGTTGATGCTCAGGGTAATGTAAACGTCAGTCGCCTGACCAAAATTCCTCATGTCCTTTCTGGCGCCGGGGGATTTATCGATATCCTCCATAGCGTCCGGCGCATTATTTTTTGCGGCACCCTCACGGCGGGGGGAATTGCGGCCGAGATCAAAGATGGTCGGCTTGACCTAAAAAAGGAGGGGAAGGTCATCAAATGTGTGCGCCAACTCCAGCACCGCACTTTTGATGCCCAATTTGCCTTAGAAAAAGGACAAGAAGTAATTTATATTACCGAACGGGCTGTATTTCGTTTAAAGCCGGAAGGCTTGGTACTTACGGAAATTGCTCCAGGAATTAACCTCGACCAAGCTATACGTCCGGTGGTAAATTTCGATTTAAGAATTTCCCCGAATTTATCGCTCATGGATGAACGCCTCTTTAAAGCGGAGCCCATGGGTCTAAAAAATTCCCCTGCTTGGGTATAAAGAAAAGGAGGTCATTTCATGGCCATTCTCAGAGGAAGACATTTTTTGCAAATCCCCGGACCGACAAATGTTCCGGAACGTATTTTACGCGCCTTAGGCAAACCGACTATTGACCACCGCGGACCAGAATTTGGGCAAATGACCCGAGAAATAATAAGCGGCTTGCAAGAAATCTGCAAGACTACTGGGCGGGTAGTTATCTATCCCTCTTCGGGAACTGGGGGTTGGGAAGCGGCGTTAGTAAATACCCATTCTCCAGGTGACAAAGTTTTAATTTACGAAACTGGCTTTTTTGCTAATATGTGGCGCAATTTGGCCAGCAAACTTGGCTTGCAAGTGGAATTTTTACCCGGAGATTGGCGGCGAGGTGTGGAAGTCGAGCGACTCTTTGATAAGTTAAAGGAGGACAAAGAAAGAACGATTAAATCTGTCTTAGTCGTCCATAACGAAACCTCCACAGGAGTGGTTAGCCGTCTACCTTTAATTCGGCAAGCCCTGGACCAGGCGGACCATCCTGCTCTGCTTATGGTAGATACAATTTCCTCCTTAGCTTTAATCGATTATCGTCATGATGAGTGGGGAGTTGATGTAACTATTTGCAGTTCTCAGAAAGGACTGATGTTGCCTCCAGGTCTGGCTTTTAATGTGGTAAGCGAGAAGGCTTTGCTTGTCTCCCAGGCAGCTCATCTTCCTCGTTCCTATTGGGATTGGCAAGCGGTAATTAATGCTAATCAAAATGGCTTCTTCCCTTATACCCCGCCCACCAACCTTCTCTTTGGCCTGCAAGAAGCCTTAAAGATGATCATGGAAGAAGGTTTAGAAAAAATATTTGCCCGGCATAATCGTTTGGCCGAAGCCACCCGCCGGGCCGTCAAAGCCTGGGGTTTAGAAATAAACTGTTTGTCGCCGGAAGAATACAGTAATTCGGTAACGGCCGTGCGCGTTCCCGAAGGCTGCGATGCTGATAATTTGCGCAAAATAATCCTGGAGAAGTTTAATATGTCCTTGGGCAATGGCTTGGGTAAACTTCAGGGTAAAGTTTTCCGCATTGGCCATATGGGGGACTTTAATGAACTCATGCTCGCTGGTACTTTAAGTGGTATAGAAATGGGCCTAGCCATAGCCAAAATACCTTTCCATAAGGGCGGAGTGCAAGCCGCCATCGATTATTTGGCCGGGAATGAGTGAATTTTCTCTTATGCTGGCCGCCGAAAGGCTAAAGGAGTAGAGGAAGATGGACGAAGACCGACTCTTAGAATTGGCTCAAGACGAGAGGTTCATTCCGGGAATCTACAACTATTGTGATCGTTGGTGTGCCCGCTGCCCTTTCACCCGCCGCTGTTTAAATTTTGCCTTGGACCAAGAAGAATTTGCGGATGCCGAAGCTCAAGATATTCGCCATGAATCTTTTTGGAAAAAGATGGGTGAAATTTTGGCCCAGACGCAAAAACTTTTAGAAAGAAAAGCTAAGGAATGGGGCATAAATTTAGAAGAACTGGCCTCCGCGAATGACGAGGTCAGTTTACGCCAGCAACATGAGACTGTGGAGAATCATGTCCTCTCCCGCGCGGCCAGAGCTTACAGCCAAAAAGTAACAGATTGGTTTGCGGCTCGAGAAAATATCTTAAAAGAAGCGGGAACATTTGCTTATGCCGGTATTGAGTTACCAGAAGCCCTTGAAGTAATCCATTGGTATCAATATTTCATTCCCGCTAAAATTGCCCGCGCTCTTTATGGCCTCTTAGAAGATGATGCTGATTTGGCCCAAGACGCTGACGGCTCGGCTAAGATCGCCCTCATCGCCCTTGACCGCTCTTTAGCGGCCTGGTCGGTAGTATGGCATTTTAACCGCTTTCTGGCCGAAAGCATTGAGGAGATTATTTCTTTCTTGGCCATCTTGCGCCAAGCCGTAGAAGAAACTTTTCCCCACGCTCGGTCATTTAAACGCCCTGGTTTCGATACTGAGGCTTAAAGTATTTATTTGGGACAGGGCGGGGGAGAAGCGAAATTAAAATTAGGCTAAATTTTAAAAAGTTACCGCCCGTCGGCGATTAAGGCCGAGGCCAATTCGGTAAAGTCTTTAACTCTTAAATCAGGTTGGAAAGGGGAATCTTCATCCGGCAGATTATATCTATTTACATAGGCCGCCTTGTAGCCGCAAGATTTAGCACCTACTAAATCAAACGGGTGGGCCGAAACCATCATACATTCATTAACCGCTAAATTTAAAATTTGGGCGGCGCGGCGATAAACTCCAGGGTGGGGTTTAAAGGCGCCCACAATTTGCACAGAAATTACTTCATCAAAATCCCATTTGACCCGCTGCTTCACTAAATAATCCAAGTAAGCAGCTTCTCCATTAGAGAGGACTACTAAACGATAAACTCCTTTCAATCGGCCCAGGGCAGGCAAAACTTCTGGAAATGGAGACAATTCTTGCCAAGCGGCCATGAAATTTTTGACTTCCTCCGGCGAGGCCTGCAGGCCATTTAGAGATAAGGTATAAACGAAAGCTCGCCGCGCTGTCTCTAAGTATCCACTGTGGCCTAGCATTAAAATATTATCTTGGTATTGTTCAATTCTCTGGCGGGCCCGCCATTGTTCCCAAAAGCGCGCTGGCGATATTTGGGCGTTTTTGGCCTGCAAAAATTGCCCAATATGGGGAATTAAACTTCCTCCCAAGTCCAGAATAGTACCGAAAAGGTCAAAAGTCAGAGCTTTAACTAAATTAAATCTGGTCATCTTCCCTCCTCTATCTTTTCCTCCTCTTAGAAACTGCCTCGCCCTGGATTGAATGGGTAAGAAATAACTACTGCCTCATGATTCTGAACGAAGGCCCTTACATCAACGGTTAGCCATTTATTAATTAGGGCATAGTCTCTTACCGGATGGGGTATAGCCAGTCCTTAAACCGTTCTTCTTTACCCGCGCAAATGGCGGAGATAAGATTAGCTATCTTACTGGTAATCGGACCAGGAACTTCACCTAAAGGACGATTCTCAATTTTATATATAGGCATTACCCGCCGGGATGTGCTCGAAATAAATATCTCTTCGGCCTCAAAAAGCTCTGCAGGCCTGATTGGTCTTTCGCTAACTTTTATACCAGCATGAGGTGCTGCTTCTAAAATTGAGCGTCGGGTAATACTCGAGAGAATCCGTCCTAAAGGAGGCGTCATTAAGATCCCATCTTTAACTAAAAATACTGACTCTACGCTTCCTTCGGCCACCAAACCGTGGGTGTCTAACATTATACCTAAGTCAAAACCCCGGCGCTGGGCATCCAGGCGGGCCAGCATGCCATTTAAATAATTTGCCGCCACTTTGGCCTCGATGGGCACAGTCTCCGGATGCAGCCTTCGCCATTTACTGAGACAAGCGCTGATCATTTTCGGACTATCCTTAGGTTTATACTCTTCTTCAGTAAAAGCAAAGACGGAAAGCTCCATTCTGGGGTCGGATACAGTTACGGTGAAGGTTTCTTGACCAAAAAAGCCCACAATTTTTACATAACCCTGCGTAACTTTATTGGCCTTGACCGTGTCCACTACAGCCTGCATTATTTCTTCCTTGCTTTGGGAAAGTCGCATATCCAAAAGTTCTGCTGATCTTATTAAACGGTCAGCATGATCCGCCAAACGAAAGGCAGCGGGGCCTGCCGGTGTAAGATAAACTCCTAATACTTCGAATATAGCTGACCCTCTGGTTAAGCTATGCGACATTAAATGCACGGTCGCTTCTTCATAAGGAATTAACTTTCCATTGCGCCAAGCTTTTTTCTGCGCAGCCAATTTTTCTTCCTCCTTAATTGAAAAATTTTTCTCAGAAAATTTCAGCAAAGACGTACTTGCGGCCCATAAATATTGATCATAATTGTTTGACCAGAAAATAGCGATCTCTGAAAAAATCCTTCAGGATGTTATTTTGTCTTTCTGCGCAAGCAGGAATCCAGTTTTTTTAAGGCATTTCTGGACTTCCGCTGCCGCGGGATTGACCAAAAAGTCGGTTTTTCAGAAACCTCAAATAATTTTACCTGCAAGTGAGCAAATTATGAAATAAGTTAAGATTAAAAGCAAGTTTAAATTTATTTTCTCTATGCCCTCCGAGCTCTCTGTACTACATACTTGCAAACTCTTTAAATTTTATTAAGAAAAAGGATGGCTCTCACAGAGCTCTCAGAGCGCCAAGAGAAATAAATGAAAAAAAATATTAAAAAATATAAATTTTTGCTCTGCGTTCTCTGTGGGCTCTGCGAGAAATAAATTTTTGGTTGCGGCTTTGCCGCGCTGTGGTAAATCCAGAATTTCCTCTTTCCTCGGAGAATGTGTCGCAATGGCCAGAAATGGCCGGAGGCAGGCCGGAGGCAGGCCAGAGGCAGGCCAGAGGCAGGCATGAATGAAGAAGCATCGGCGGGAAAAGAAGTTGTTCAAAATTGATCAACGATTTTCCGCAAAGGGCAGGCGGATCGTTATGCTAAGCAAGATGATTAAGCTTTTAAATCCGCCCGTACCTATGGAAGAGCCACTGCCTCATGATTCTGAATGAATGCCTGCCTCTGGCCTGCCTCCGGCCTGCCTCTGGCTTGCCTCCAGCCCCTTCACCAAAAGTTACCTATTTAATATGACCCAGTCTCTCGGAGGAGATGACAAAGGTGAGGGGGGTTCAAAATTCCTCTGCGTCCTTGGCGTGCTTGGCGGTGAACAACAAATTAAAAAAAGCTAAGCGCGCTCATGCCGCTCTCCCCATAGGAATATAGAGCAAATAAATGTGGTGGCCAATAAAAGCAGAGCCGCTATGGAAAAACTATAATAAAACCCAAGATTATCAATTAAATACCCCAGTAAGGGCGTTAATACTCCGCCCCCTTCCATACTACTAAAAAAATATATGCCCAGAACTGCAGAGCGACGGTGTTCAGGAGTCTTAGCCATAATGTAAGATTCGGAGACGGGCATACGCACGTAGATAATAATGCCTATCAGCAGAAGCAAGACACCTACTCCTAACCAAGAGGAAACAAAATTGAGGAGGTATATCACCGGCCCAGTTAAAAACAAGACCATGAGCAGAACAGGAATTGCCCCAAAACGATCGGATAAATATCCGCCGATGGGGCTCACCCAGAGACCGGCAGAGTAGATAAATGCAAAAAAAGCACCGGCCTTTGCCTTACTAAAACCCACTTGATCTACTAAAAAAAGGGGAATAAATGACATAGCCGCAAATAGCACGGCGGCAGTAAAGGTGCTTAAGAAAATCACCAAACCCAAAGTCCGGATGTGCCCAGCGGGCATTTTTGCCGCGATGGTTTTTTTCGTGCTCTCTTTTTTAACTGCTTCCCCCAATCTTCTTTTCTTCAAAATTGTATAAAAAAATGCCCCATACGCCAAAGTAGGCAGAGCCAGACCAAGGAATGATCCGCGCCAGCCAAAATAAGCAGCAATGGCCGCAGCTATTAAAGGAGCCAGAAAGAAACTTGCCCCGCCGCCGATCATGTGTAATCCCAAAGCGCGCCCTTGATAAACTTTCTCAACCGCTGCCGAAATCATGGGCGGAGCCGCTGGATGATAGCCTCCGCCCATTATGCCCATAAGAGCCAGGAATAAGATGAGCATGGAAAAACTATGCGAAAGCCCCACTAAAAATCCGGCCAGGGCTACGCCACATATACCGATAGCCATCATCAACCGTGGCCCCAGACGATCTGCTAACCATCCCGCAGGAAGTTGGCCCAGACCATAAGAAAGATTGAAAGCCGAGATAACTAAACCGGCTTGGGTATAGTCCAGGGCAAAATCACTGCGGATCATGGGCGAAAGAGGAATAGGTAAAGAAGTCAACAGGTGATGGCTAAAGTGCGCTAACACGAAGAAAAAGAGGATCCCGGGAATAGGTGCGCGAGGAGCAGTGCCATCCATTGCTTTAATTCCCTGGATTATTTTTGAAAGACATGAGGGCCTGCATATTCGGCAAAGGAACCTCTTTAGCGAAATCACACCCCACGGTAAGAATGTATCCCGGTGACTTTCCCCAGGCCTGCAAACAGGCTCGGGCTTCTTCGATGACCTCGTTGGGCGTGCCCGAAAGGAAGGCCCCAGTGGGGGAAACATTCCCCGCTACACAGATCTTGCCCCCCAATATTTCTCTGGCCACGCTCAAATCAACTTTACTCTCCAAGCTAAAGCAATGGGGTTTGATATTTAAGATATCTCCCAAAATTTTAGTCGTGTCCCCGCAAATATGAATCATAGCGTATTTTCCTTTCCCCTTTAGCCGCCGGGTAAGTTCCGCCAGCGCCGGAGCGGAAAAATTGCGAAAGGTGGCCGGGGAAATTAAATCTCCCGAAGCAGCGGGATCAGAAAAATTTGCTCCGCCAATGTCCGGATGTTCCAGTACAGGTTCCAGCAAAGCCCAAATTAATTCGGTAGCAAAGCTAATAAGTTTCTTTAACCGATCTGGATCGTTGATCGTGGCCATCATCGTCGCCTCCACCCCTAAGATACGGGAAGCAAAAGTAAAAGGAGCCCATTGGGTGGGAATGATCATCGTTTCTTTTCCAATGACGTCTGCTACTAAATGATGGGAGCGGATGATCGCTTGCATAATCGGATTTTGTTTTACTTTTTCCATCTGCAGTTTATCCAATTCATCTAAAGTTCTTATTACTGACCCTTCCAACGCCGGATAACTCGCCGAGTCATCCTTTATCGGACAGCCCAAAAAGCTGATCGGGTAATTAAGAAAATTGGAACCAGTCCAAATAAGATCATGTTCAAACAGACGATAATACTGAATAAAGACCTCCGCAATTTGGGCTGGATCTTCTTTAATAGCCGCAAAAGTTTTTCCAGCTTTATTTACGGCCCATGCCCCGCCGCCGATCAACGTAACCGGCAGGCGCGGCGTTTTTCGTAACTCAAAAGCCATCTGCACTATTTCTTTACCGGTCATGTTCTCACTCCTTTATTTTTTCTTACCAATTAACTTTTCCTTTGGCCAAGGCTTCTTGGAAAACTTGGGGATCTCTTTGAGCTAATTCAATAACTGCTCCATTAGGCTCTCTTATGAAAACCAATTTTATTCCGGGAGTCGGTTCAAAGGGTTCTCCCAAGAAATCAGCACCTTTGGCTCGCAACTCTTTTAAGGCCGATTCAAAATCATTTGTCTTTATCCCAATGTGATGCACTCCGTAATGTTCGCGGGGGTCAACAGGCTCAGCCGCCTTTCCCATAGACATCAGCTCTATCATGGCATCGCCCAAGCGCATGAAGACAATGCGCCTATCGTTTGTAAGATACCTTTGCAAAATTACTTGGGCTCCGAATAAACGTTGGAAATAATCAACGGATGCCTCGATATCCCGGCATCTGATGGCCAGGTGTTCAATAGCATAATTCATGTCTCTTCCTCCTTTCTTTTCTTAATCCAAAGACAATTCTTTTAATTTAGCTTTGGTAGGTATCCCTTCTTCATTCCAACCTCTTTCTTGGTAATATTCGGCAAGCATTTCATCTAAATGCACCACCTTTCCCCGAGTTGGTCCTTGGGGTTGTTTCAGGCACCCATTTGCCCCAGAGATGTTCTGCTGACCTAAGCTCTGCTTTTCTACCTTCTATCCATAGATAGACAGGCTTGGCTGAACGGCCTGAGAAAATTAAAGCATCATAACCGGCCCATTTTAATTCTTTAGGGAATTGACCGCCGGCATTCGAACAGGTAATAGCTCCCGTTAAAGGGCTTTTGGTCATCACCATATAGCGCGAGCCAGTGGGCGCAGCAGTCCCCGTCAGCGGACCCGTGGCCATGATCAGCATATTTTCTGGAGAAAGGGGATCGACCCGGGGATCAAGTTCCTTGTTTAAATAATAAATACCCAAGCCCCGGCCACCTAAATAATCTTTGGCTACTCGGCCAGTTAACTCTTCTTCTTTAATTTCTCCCCGTGTAAGATCAATCCGCAATACCTTCCCGCGCCATCCAAACATAATTTTCTCCCCCTTCTTTAAAAATTCTGATTATTTTTATTTGCTTACATCCCTAAATAAAAGTCAAGAAATTTTTTCTTCACTTTTCCTATTCTATATTGCCAGGCCAGCAAAAATAAGATAATTTCAAAATTGGGCAAAGCAATTTATCTTTGAAAGAAGGAGGTGCTAATCATGAAAAAATTTTTTGCCTTTTTTCTCTTGGCCATTATAGTACTTATAGCAATTTTCTTATTACTACCGGCCCCCATTAACCCTATTGCTTATAATCCTCCTCCCAAACCCGAATTAAAAGGTGTTCTTGCCCCCAATAACCTTCTGCTAAAGGCCGAACTTCTGGCCTTAGGAAAGATCAATGGGCCGGAAGAAGTGGCCGTGGATAAAAAAGGATTAGTTTATGGAGGAACTGAGGAAGGAAGAATAATGCGTCTATTCCCGGATGGGAAAATGGAGACTTTTGCCGAAACCAAAGGACGACCTTTGGGGCTGCAGTTTGATCAGAATGATAACTTAATTGTCTGTGATGCTTATATAGGATTGCTTTCCATAGCTCCAGATGGAAAAATCAAAGTCTTAGCCGATTCTGCTGAAGGAATTCCTTTTAAATTCACGGACGCTTTGGATATTTCCCAAGATGGCATGATCTATTTTACCGATGCCAGTTCTAAATTCAGCCAGGCCGAATATCTTTATGATCTTTTAGAATCACGGCCCCATGGCAGGTTTTTAAGCTACGACCCCAAAACTGGCCAAGTCAAAGTCTTGCTGAAAAATCTTTATTTTGCTAATGGCGTAGCTCTTTCTGCTAAGGAGGATTTTGTCCTGGTTAATGAAACTTATCGCTACCGGATTATCCGCTATTGGCTAAAAGGCCCCAAAGCTGGAACTCATGAGGTCTTCATAGAAAACTTGCCAGGATTTCCAGACAACATTTCTTCTAATCGTAAAGGCAAATTCTGGTTGGCCTTATTCACGGTCCGTAATGACGTGGTGGATAAAATCCATCCCTACCCTTTTCTAAAAGCCCAATTATCTAAACTACCCAAAGCCCTCTGGCCTAAACCACTACCATACGGATTGGTGCTGGCTTTAGATGAAAATGGAAAAATAATTCAAAGCCTCCATGAACCTTCTGGTAAGCACCTCAAAGAAATTACCTCGGCGCGAGAATATGGAGGCTATCTCTATTTAGGCAGCTTGCACAACGATCGCATTGGCAAATTTAAGCTTCCCTAAACTGTATGCCTAATAAAAATCTTTCGGAAAGCCAAATATTTTATGGGTGGATAATAACTGGCTTAGTTTTTCTAAACTTGGCCATTGCTTATGGCGCCCAATATTCTTTCGGCGTCCTCTTCCCTTCTTTAATAGCGGAGTTTCAATGGAATCGCCAAAGCCTGGCCGGGGCCTTCTCCCTATATGCTTTTATGTACAGCTTTTTAGGAATAATCTTGGGCCGATGGGCAGACAGATTTGGCCCTCGGCCTATTCTCCTCTTGGGCAGTATATGTTTGGGGTCGGGGCTCGCCTTAATCAGTCAAGTAAAAGCTCCCTGGCATCTTTACTTATTCTATGGACTCTTGGCTTCTTGGGGAATGAGCGCTACTTATATCACGGCCAACCCTACGGTAGTGAAATGGTTTATTGAGAAAAGAGGAATGGCGGTAGGCATTGGGCAGTCTGGTTTGGGAATAGGCATTATTTTCGTTCCCCCATTGACCGGTTTTTTAATCGCTACTGTGGGGTGGCGGCTAACTTGCGTGGTTTTAGGGACAATGGTATTTGCTATACTTTTTACCACCTCTTTTTTCTTAATCGGCCATCCCGAGAAAGTGGGACTTAAGCCAGACGGGAAAAAACCTTTACCCACAGATCAACAAGGTCCCCAAATATTACCAGGAAATTTAGCACCACCTATAATTAATGAAATAAGCTGGTCTGCCGCCGACGCCATGCGCACTAAATCTTTTTGGATTTTAACCGCCCTATTTTTCTGCACTTGGCTCTTCGTTTTTTGGCCCCTCGTTCATTTAATGATTTTTGCGTTGGACATAGGGCTTTCTAAAAAAACAGCCCTTATAGCGATAAGTATTTTAGGCGGCTTTTCTACCACGGGTAGGTTAATAATGGGCTTCATCTCCGACCGTATCGGCCGCAAATCAGCCCTGGCTATTAATCTCGGCTTACAGGTTTTCTGTTGGTGCTGGATTTTAATGACCGAGAGAAGTTGGATGCTTTATATATTTTCGGCTCTATTCGGATTTTCTTATGGAGGGGTGAGCGCTGTATTTCCTGCTATCGTTGGCGATTATTTTGGCCGCTTAAAAGCTGCTTCGGTAATCGGCGCTATCTTCACTCTGGCGGGCGTCTCCGCGGCCATTGGCCCAGTAGTGGGCGGATATATTTACGATGTAACTAAATCCCACCAGTGGTCTTTTTTATTGGGCATTCTGACCAATCTGGCGGCTTTTATGCTCATCTTCATCTCCAAACCGCCAGTTAAGATTCCAAAAAATTAAGCAAAATAAATAGCTCCTGAACCAGCTCCAAAACTTCTTTCTTCTTATTAATGAGCAGGCTTTTCTTTGAAATCAATCATCTTCCAACCGGTTAAATTAATATTATTTGTCACTTGCGGGGCCATGTCAAACCAGCGGGTTAAGTATCCGGCATTCATATGTATTTCCTTCCAAACATAAAAATCATACCAATTCTCATAAAACATCACTTTCCTTGGATTGGGAGCCATAGTGTTCAGATCGAGATTAATATGCATCTCATAATTGATGCAACCTGGCTCTGTATGGGTAAGGGGCACTAAGCTCATCATCTCTTTCCGCGCTCGATCAATACAATCCGGAATTCCATACGCAGTGCATTCTCCTTTATCTTTCACATCAACCAGGGCTAATAAAGTATATTTCTCTTTGGGATCAGGATTCTCCCCGCCGCGGAAAGTAGGATTAGTGGGCATTTTTACCCTTTCCCAAATAGTTAGCTCTATTTTTTCAGTGACCTTTGGAGCAATCTCATTCATCCACCTCTGCAGGTAAGGCATCTGCATATGTAAATCCCAATCTTCTCGGCTTCGCCAGTTTTCATAAAACATATATAATCGTTTATTTTCCTTCATATAATTGTTCCATTCTGTTCCCACATTCACATGCATATCGTAATTGATGCATCCAGGCTCCTCTCGGGTTAGAGGCACCAATTTCATTAGCTCTTGTTTAGCAACTTTCTCAAAACCCGGTTTTACATAGACAAGGGCCAAAACAGTTAGGGTTTTACCGTCGCCAGCAAAAACTGATCCTAGACCTCCAAACATAAAAGCTAATACTGTTGCTAATAAAACTAACTTCTTCATTTTGGCCTCCTTTCCGACGCGATTTTTGGGAAGAAAATGTTATGAATTTAAAAAGGGTTGGAAAAAACCTCACCGACCACGAGCTGGCTCAGGAGCAAAAATTAGCTCTTTTCACCTCCTCTATATATTAAAAGTTTGTATGATTATATAATGATGGAATCTTAATATCAAATTGCTAAATTTTTGTCAAGAAAAATTACAATAATCGATGATTTTTTTAGATTTTAAATGAATTCAATAAGTTTTTAACCAATATTATTGGCGTTTTTTTATTTAAATTAAAGATTTAATTGTCCAAATTAACTGATATAATAATTTTTAGAAATAAAAAATTTCCAGGAGCTGATGGCATGAGCGAACCAGAAATTATCATAAAGGATGTAAGTTTAAGGGATGGTTTGCAGAATATCCGGGACTTTATTCCTACGGAAGCAAAAATTGAACTTTTTCGGCGTCTGGCTGAAAGTGGCTTACGCCAAATAGAAATTACCTCTTTTGTTAACCCCAAAGCTGTGCCCCAATTTCAAGACGCCCCCCAGGTAGCCAGAGAAATATTAAAGATAAAACCAAAGGGAGTGAAAGTTTCCGCCCTCGTCCCCAATCTAAAAGGAGCCGAGTTAGCTTTGCAAAATGGGATACGTCATCTGGGGCTGGTGATTTCAGTAAGTGAGTCTCATAATATAAGTAATGTACGGCGGACCACTGCTGAATCTATAGAAGAGCTCAAAAGAATTTTAGAGCTGAGAGCAAATTATCCTGATTTACAAATTAAGGTCGGCCTGGCCACCGTTTTTGGCTGTCCTTTTGAAGGGAAAATTCCAGCCCAAGTCACTTTAAATTTTGTTCGCAAGTTTTACGAATTGGGCATAAGAGAGATGTCTTTATCAGATACTGTTGGATTTGGCAACCCCAAAGAAATAAAAGAGACCTGCCGCCTCTGTCTCCAAGAATTTCCAGATGTTACTTTTTCTGTTCACCTCCATAATACCCGCGGTCTTGGTTTGGCTAATTCTCTGGCAGCTTATGAAACTGGAATCCGCATTCATGATGGCGCCATCGGAGGTTTAGGAGGATGCCCTTTTGCTCCCGGGGCTAAAGGGAATACCGCCACAGAAGATTTAGTTTTTATGTTCGAAGAAATGGGTATACCCACCGGGATCGATATTGCCTCCCTCATAGAAGCTTGTCGATATTTACAAGGAATAAAGAAGGATGTGGCCTGGGCTAGTAGTATTTTAGAAGTAGGTGTCCCTACCCCTCGTGGTCCGATAACTAAAGAGGGTTTTGAACAGAAATGGACTATTTAATTATTGCTTTTGCTCCGGGGATCTCGCGCCTCCCATCGGCCGGCATCCACCGCCGTGATAAAATCTAACACCGAGCGATTAAATCGATCAGGTTCTTCCAGGTTCACCGTATGCCCGCTGCGCGGATAAATTTCTAACCCGGCGCGCGGGATATTCTTCTTTAAGAATAAGCTCCCTTCCAGGCCGCGCTCATCTTCATCCCCCAAAATAATTAAGACAGGCAATTCCATCTTCGCCAGCTGCTCACCTAAATCAATGAGCGAAGGCCTTCTCCCCTGGACTCTCCAGAAGGTGTAGGCTGACCCTTTAGGGGAATGTTCTTCGAACTGGCGTCGAAACTCCGCCCAGGCCCGCGGGTTCTTATTTTGCAACTGGACGCGGGCCGGCCCCTGAGTATAACTTTCAGAGATCGCCTGCATTCCTCCCTTGAGCATCTTCTCGGCCCGTTCAGCTACCTCTTTATGAAACTCTTCCCTTCCTGCTCCACTGCCATAACCTGAGCCGGCGATAGTCAGCGATCGGGCCCTCTGCGGATATTTTAGGCCGAAGAATAAAGTGGTATAGCTGCCCATGGAAAGCCCGCAGATATGGGCGCGATCAATATTTAACGCATCAAGCAATCCTTTTAAATCTTCTATCTGGGCTTCTTGCGAGTAGGCATCTATGTCATCAGGAATATCAGAAGGATAATATCCGCGGGCCGAAAAAGTAATCGCTCGATAGCGCGCCGCGAAAAAACGCATTTGTGGCTCCCAGCTACGCCAATCCCCAGCAAATTCGTGGACAAAAACTATAGGGATTCCGCACCCGGCTTCTTCATAATAAATGTTTAGGCCATTAACCAGAACCTTGGGCATAGCTTCCCCCTTTCTATTTAATTTGTCCTCTCCATAATTTATTTATTTCCTTCTCCTCCATAGTAAAATAATGTTCTTTGGCCGGGAATTTTCCTTCTTCCACCTCTTTCTTGAACTCTCCCAAAACGCGGGTAATTTCTTCGGCTAAATTGAGGTATTTTTTGGCAAAACGAGGAACCACCCCCAAAGAGAGACCAAGAATATCATAAAGGTTAAGGGACTGGCCATCTAAATAAGGACCAGATCCCGCTCCCAGAGTGGGAATCTTTAATCTCTGCGTAATCAATTTAGCAGCCTCGGCCGTCACGCTCTCCAAGACAATGCTAAAAGCTCCTGCTTCCTCAATGGCTAAAGCGTCTCTAAGTATTTGCTTGGCTGATTGCGCATCTCGACCTTGGACGCGATATTTACCTATTAAAGATACTCTTTGCGGCATTAAGCCGATATGGCCCATAACAGGAATTCCTGCCGCCACGATGGCTTTTACTTTTTCTTTTATTTCAGCTCCTCCTTCCAATTTTACGGCATCAACTCCCGTCTCCTTCAAAATTCGCCCGGCATTTTTTACAGCTTCCTCTATGCTGGTCTGGTAAGACATAAAAGGCATATCGCAAACTACCAAACAATGGCCTGCGCCCCGGGCCACGGCTTTGGCATGATGGATCATTTCTTCCATGGTGACGGGGATAGTATTTTGATACCCGAGTACAACCATGCCGATAGAATCGCCGATCATCACAATATCTATTCCCGCCCGATCAGCCAAGACCGCCGTGGGATAATCATGTAAGTTTATCTTGGTAATTTTCTTCCCTTCCTTCTTCATCTGCATAATATCCGGAACGGTTATTTTCTTTCTTTCCATCTTTCTCGCCTCCTCTTTTTAATTCCCCTTAGCCAGCTCTCTTCTAAATTTTCGGGGAGCGGCCACCCAGAAGAAGATGCTCATCAAAATAAACAAAGGAAAGGCCGTGATGACTGCCCATTGATAGCTCCCTGTTCGATCAAATATCGCACCTCCGGCCCAGGCGCCCATTCCCTGCCCTATTCCATAGCCGATGTTGATAAAACCCAAGATGGCCCCAAAGCTTTTGCCGCCAAAAATATCCGCAGAACCCGCCCCTATGGCCGGAGAACTTAATCCCCCGCCCAAGCCAAAGGTAATTGCAAAAATATAAAGCGGCCATACTTGCGGAGTATTTATTAATATCAAGAGAGAAGTAGCGCTCAGCACAAATAACCAAGTAACTATAGTTAAAGTGACTTCTCGCCCCAAGCGATCTGCTAAAAATCCGCCTAACCGTCCCATAGCCGCCATAATCCCCGCTAAGCTGAAGACGAAAGCCGCCAAAGATTCGCTATGGCCTAAATCTACGGCTAGAGCGACTAAATGGTGCATTATTATCCCGGCGCCCATACCCAGAGTATAAATCACGCCGAATATCAGCCAGAAGCGAAAGTTTTGCATACTTTCTTTTAGAGACCAGTCTTTTTCTATTTCTGTCTTTTTTTCTGCAATCAGGGCCGACTTATCATTATAAAGAAAGCTTTCATTTTCTGCGAGTAAGCCATCTGGCCGCAAGCCCATATCTTGCGGCCGGGAGCGCATAAAAATAGCAGTTAACGGCGCAATCAAAAACAAGGCAGTTGCCCCTAACACCATAAAGGAAGTCCGCCAGCCCAAACTGGCAATCAAATATTGAATTGGAAAAGCAAGTAAAGGAGGGGAAACATTGCCCACCAGTCCAATTCCTAAGGCCGTCCCCCTTTTTCTGGTAAACCAATTAGATATAGTAGCGGTCATAGGGACAAAGCCCGTGCAAATCACCCCTAAGCCCATAAAAATGCCGTAAGCCGCGTAAAAATGCCACTTCTCTACGGCCAAGGAATTAATCCAACAACCTAAAGCAATGAGCAATCCAGCGATCGGCAGAAGTCGGCGGGGACCAAAACGGTCCACTAAAATTCCCGCCAAAAGAGAACCAAAACCGTAAACGACTGAGCCTAAAGTAAAGATAGATGCCGTGCTCGCCCGACTCCAGCCAAATTCGTTCAGGATGTGGACGTAAAAGACCGGAAAGGACCACCAAATACCATAAGCTATGAGCATGGCGATCAAGGAGATAGCCACAATTACCCAGCCATAAAAAAATGGAAATTTAAGCGTAAAGTCTTTATTCATAGAACCTCATCTGTAGTCCGCCCTGGCGCGTTACTTTGGCAAAATATGCTTAAATTTATAGTGCCCCATATAAAAAGTCAACGCACCTATTTTCCGACCGTCTATCAGTTTTTAAATTCCAGCTTAATACAGGCGGAAGGGAGAGAGGCTCATTAAAATGAGGCCCATATTCTTTCATAGGTACGGGCGGGGAGATAGACATTTATTTTAAAAGAAGGAAGCTATTATTTAAGTTTATCTGGTATAGACAAGTATGTCCCCGCGTTCTTAATTTCGCCTCTCCCCCTCCCGCCTGTTTTCTGCTGGCCAGAAATATCAAAACTGTTAGAAGGTCAGGCCTATTTTCCCCAAAAGAGTATTCCCCTCTTTCCTTTTGTTGGAAAGAAGAAAAATATTGGAAGATTGCATTTTAATCAGGATTTTATCCAGGAGGCAGCTACGAAGGCCCCGGTATTTAAATTTTTCCGTTGTCCTTCTTCCTCAATGAAACGCGCTCTATGAGGATCTTCATTTTTTTGGAAATGGATGGCCGTGCGCGCCAATCCTTTAACTGGAGCAAGAGCCAAAAGTTCCTCTGGTGATCTAAAGATAGCTTTTGCAAAAACAGAACCTTCTTTGGCTTCGGCTTGGCGGCGCTGAGCCCAGGGGCTCAAACTGTTAAGCGTAGCCACTACAATGACTCCACCTTTCTTGGTCACCCGAAACATCTCCTGAACGGCCTTCTTCCCATCGCTAATGAACTCCAAAGTGGTTATAGAAATTAAACGATCGAAAATTCCTTCGGGAAAAGGTAAATGCAGTATATCTGCTAAAACTGCTTGAAATTTAGTCCCCCGCATTTTGTCTTTAGCCTTTTTGATCATGGGTAAAGAAATATCCACTCCGATTACCTTCGTCTCTTTGGCCAAAATATCTAAAGTAAAAACACCTGTCCCACAACCAGCATCTAAGATTAATTCCCCAGGGACTGGCTGCAAAAAATCCATTATGAGCTGGCTTTCGTAATCTCTTATTAAAGTGCCTAAAGGAGTAGAAAACCAGCGGTCATACTTTTCCGGCCATTCATCGAATAATTGCTTCCTCTTTTTTTCTGGCAAAAGTCCCTCTTTTAAAAACTCTAATGCCCTTCAACTTAACCTGTTTATTATTTAAAAGCAACCTATTCTTTAAGGAATTGGGGAGCGGGTAGGGCTTCTTGAGGACGCCAATTCCAGAATTTCTGCAATAGAAATGTTATGCCGAATAAGCCATAACCAATCAGATCAGTAGTCAGGCGGGAATCAATCAAAGCCAGCGCTGCCCCAAAAAGTAAAATTCTTTCCAGAATATTTGCTGGCTTAATTAGATAGCCGATCATTGCTCCGGCTAAAGCTATCACACCTATGCATGCTGTAAGAAAGGCTATTAGCACCCATAAAATTGGTCCTTTTCCCAGAAATGGCAATAACCTTAGCGGATAAAGACCAAAACAGGCATAAAGCAGGGCAACTGCCGGATTATTGGTAGGACAAATCCTACCGTCCGCCTCGCTGCTTTCAATACAATTATGATCAATATGGCCCCGAAACTAAATGGTAGCTATTTATTAATTATGACCCAGTCTCATTCGTGGGGAGAGGGTTAGAGTTAGGGATTAAGAACGGCAAATGGCATTTATTTAATGCTCCCTTTAATAATTAAATATATTTTGTTAGCAGCCACCAGAAAGATTGGCTAAGATCACCAAATCCCCTGAACTTTTTTTATTAAATCTTGATCCGTCCATTCCGCCATAAAATTTTATTTCTTTGAACCCAATTTGTTGGAGTAGAATTTGGAGGTCTTTTTTAAGGAGGGGCTTTTGCCGAGTACTATTTACTTCCACTGACCAGGTAACTTGCCGCGGATTACTTTTAGCTATTTTCTTTTCAAATAAGGCCGTATGAAAAGTGATAAATTTAGACCCATAATCGGCGAAACGCCAAACCAAAGTATCTTCATCGCCATGCACCGCAAAAAATCTGGGCTTCTTTTTTAGGCGCAGGTCGTAATTTAAATTCTGGAGGATTAATACCCCTCCTGGATTAAGGCATATGCGCATTTGGCGCAAGGCTTCTTTAAGTTCTTTTTGCGTGAGCAGATGAGGAAGAGAATTCCCCAGGCAAAGGACCGCATCAAACTTATCTTTTAATTTATTTAGTTCGTTAAAGGAAGCAACAACAAAGGGAACATTCACTCCTTCTTGCTCGGCATTGGCTCGGGCCCGAGCGATCATTTCTGGGCTGGCATCACAACCGACTGTATAATAACCCTTTTGAGCTAAGGTAATGGCATGCCAACCCGTACCGCAGGCCGTATCCAGGACCCGCTTGGCGCCATGTTGTTCTAAGACTTTTTGGAGAAAAGGCATCTCATAGGCCAGCCGCTTGGGCCAATCAGTCATCACATCAAAGGCTCTGGCCAAGCGATTGTAAAAATTTTCACTGGTTAATATACTTGGCAACGATGGATCTCTTCTGGGGAAAGTTTAGCTAAAAAGGAGCATCCATGCCCAGGGATATTGCTAAAGATTTAAGTTCTTTTACTGTATTTGCCGCCAACGGAATCCCTTCTTTCAAAAATTTTTGCTCCGTACGAAATTCAGGTTCTCCCGGAACCAGAATTTCGTCCACTCCTGGTGCCTTCGCGCTCTCTTTAATACTTTTAATATAAGCATCCATATTCTTCTTAAATTCTTCTCGCCCTATAAAACATTCTGGATCAAGAGCCATGAAAGAATGGCAAGTCCCTTGGATCCCGCTCGGATCATCTTCATAGAGACTCTTGATATACCTGGTCCATTTTCCTCCAGTCAAGACCGCTGTAAGCATCTCATGAATTAGAACTAATCCGTACCCTTTATGCCCGCCCACTGGAGCCAAAGAACCTCCACCTTCGTATCCGGCGAAGGGGTCATCCGTAGGCAGACCATTTTTATCAAAAGCCCAGCCCAGAGGAATTTTTTCTCCTTTTTTACGGCATAGGATTAATTTCCCAGAAGAGACAACACTGAGCGAGAAATCAAGGACTATAGGCTGATATTCTTTAGCCGGCAACGCATAGGCTAAAGGATTGTTACCGATGATTCTTTCTCGCCCACCCCAAGGAAACATCATGGGGGCGGAGTTGGAACAAACATAGCCAATAAAATCCCTTTTTAAAGCCATCATCGGGAATAGGCCGGCCACGCCAAAATGGCCGCTGTCTTTTACCGAGACCCAGCCAAGGCCATACTCTTCAGCTTTCGCCATAGCCTTTTCCATGGCGCGGTAGGCAGCTATATGCCCCATAGAGCCATGGGCCTCTAAAAAAGCCGTTGCTCCTCTTTCTTTCACCACTGTAATCTGGCTGACCCTGCGCACATAACCTTTTTGCAGCCTTTGGATATAAATAGGCAAACGGGTCACCCCATGAGTCTCCACACCTCTTAAATCGGAACGTACCAACAGATCGGCAACAATCTCCGCCTCTTCCTTAGGCACACCCACTTTCATATAAGCTTCCTGGCAAAAATTCTTTAATTTTTCAAACGATACCCTTTGTCCTTCCTCAGCCATCTGCCCATCCTTTCTTATTCTTCGATCCCCGCTAAGCGCTTGGCTAATTTTTTACGGCGCTCCAGATCAGATTCGCGCATGATGGTGAGACGGTGAGCCTGGGGAGAACCACCGCCATGAATATCCGAGATAAAGTCGGCGCTTTCCATGGCTAATTTTTCCACTAAGCGCAACATTTTAAGGCGATGTTCCACGGGATAACCTGCTGCGCCTTGTAAATATTTCTTGAGCAATCCAGAAATTTCCGGATTTTGGAAGTCTCGATCAGAGGGTAGGTCAGCCACATATCCCCCAGTTATGTCAATGAGCAAACGGATAGATTCGGCCATTTCTCTTCCTTCATGAATCTTAGAAGCATTGGCCAAGACCGAATTTATAAAATAGGTCCCCGAAGGCTCTTTCTTTCCCTCGTAAGAAGCAGCCAGACTGCACCCATAAAGGGTCTCGGCTTTGTGAATCATATCCGTTATCTTTTCCCGCAGATGGCTAACTTTGGCAGTACCATTATAATCCATCATCATCAGCGCCGCTCCCGTCATGACATCAATCTTGCCCGCTTTGCAGCCGCCGTGAGATTGCCGGTGGTAAGCCGAGAAGCGATTCACTAATTCTCCACTAAATTCGATCTCCCCACACATGAAAACCCTTTCCCAAGGAACAAACACGTCATCGTAAATCACCGTAGGGCAATACTTGCTGTAGCGCACATTGCCACAATCGACGCCCTCCAACTCCCGGGTATCAAGAGAATTTCGGCCCACCACGTGGATGACTCCTTTGGTATCTGCCGGAACAGCAAAAGCCACCGCGTAATCTTCATCACCTTTGCCCATAGCTCTGGTGGGTAAAACAATCAGCTCATGAGAACTAAGCGAACCAGTCTGGTGCACTTTAGCTCCCCGGACAATAATGCCGTCTTTTTGCTTTTCTACGACGCGTAAATAAAGGTCTTTATCCGGTTGTTCATGAGGACTTAAGCTGCGATCGCCTTTGACATCGGTGACGCTGGCGTTAGCCGTAAAGTCATTTTTTTGCATATATTTTAGGAATTCGAGAAACCGCGCATAATAAGAAGTGCCATATTTTTTATCAATGTCATAGGTGACGATGGAAAGGGCACTCATACAATCTAAACCAGTACATCTTTGGTGACACGTACCCACATAACTGCCCAAGAGCCGATTGATCTTTACCCGGGCTACCAAATCAGCAATCGACTGGGGCGGAAGCGTAAAGCGGTTTATCGGTTCGTTGATAAATGGTGAGATAGTAGTTAAAAGTTCGCGATGCTTTTCCGAATTAGCCAATTCGTAAGTTGCCCCAGTAGCATTAATCCCTGCTCTGATGCGCGGATTATCAACTACATTTTGAACTTTTTCTCCAAACATATAAACCGTTGGTTTCATCTTCCGCAAGCTATCAATATATTCAACAAAAGTTTTTACAGCCATATTCTTCCTCCTTTCCTTTGGTATGCAAAATAACGAAGATAATCACCCACAATTAAAATCTGCTCATCTCTGTATCCTAATTTAACATGAAAGTTCTAATCCTCTTCGGAATGCTTTTAAGTTTAATTCTTTAGCTTTAGCCGGTACATTAGCGGCAATCGCTTTTTCTACGGCTTCCACGGAAAGAATTCCTGTCTTTTTAATTAACTGCCCCAAAAGAATTAAATTAGCCACAATAATATTATTCATTTCCTGGTCAGCTAGGCTAGTCGCTGGTACTCCCAGCAATTGCCAGCCATCCTGGGGAATTTCCTTTACCAAGTCCGCATCATAAATCACCAAGCCTGAGGGTTTGACTTTCTTGATGTGGCGGTTCACGGCGTCTTGGGCCAAGGCCATAAGAATGTCCGGCCGGCGAACCTGCGGATCGGTAATCGGTTCAGAAGAAATAATCACTTCCGCGCGCGCCATTCCTCCTCTCTGCTCCGAGCTATAGGCCTGCGTTTGCACAGCTTTTTTTCCATCAAAAAGAGTCGCGGCCACTCCTAAAATAATACCGGCCAAAATAACCCCTTGGCCACCGACTCCGCCGATTAAGATTTCTGTCCGTTTCATTTTTCTTCTCCCTGCGCTCTGGCTTGTATTTTTTTAATCTCCGTCAACATCTCGGGCAATTCTCTATCCACTAATTCACCCACAATAATGCGGTTCTGCAACTCTGCCGGGGTAAGCTGGGCAGCATCTTTAATATTGATGGACTTTTCTTTATATTCTTTGAGCATCTGCACCGCACTTCCCGAACCTGTTTTCCGGCCGAACTGCACCGGACACTGCGTAATAACTTCGATGAAGGAAAACCCTTTCTTGTTGATGGCCTTTTTAATGGAAGCAGTTAATTGACGCACTTGATAAGTTGTCCACCGCGCTACCAAAGAAGCCCCGGCCGCGATTACTAATTGGGAAATGTCCAAAGGATTCTCATACGTCCCATAAGGAGTGGTGGCCGTTTTTAACCCAAAAGGCGTAGTAGGAGCCGCCTGGCCGCCAGTCATGCCATAAATGCTGTTATTCAGGCATATGACTACCATTTCAATATTCCGCCGGGCATTATGGATGAGATGGTTTCCGCCAATAGCCGCTAAATCACCATCCCCACTGGTAACCATAACCTTCTTTCCTGGTAGCCCCATTTTGATACCCAAGGCAAAGGCTATTGGCCGGCCATGGGTAGTATGCAATACATCTACATTGAAAAAAGGGCTGGGAATCCAAGCCGAGCAGCCGATGCCGGTTACGAAAACAAAATCATCGAGGGTCATATTTAGTTCGTCAATGGCCCTCAAGATGGCCTGGGCCACAATGCCATTTCCGCACCCCGGACAGTTGGTCGTCCCTGTTATTCCTGGCCGAATATAGCGATGGAGCGGATGAATAAGCTCACTCATTATAGCACCTCCCTTATTCTGCCCAGAATATATTCCGGATCGTGAATCTCCCCGATTACTTGCGGCGGAAGAAAATAAACTTCACTAAAAGGCGCAGCCGCCGCCTTAATATACGGATAAAGTTGGCCTAAATTATTTTCCAAAACGATTACTTTTTTGACCTGTTGAGCCATCTCGGCCAGCTCTTCTTCAGGAAAAGGCCAGGGGGTAATTAAGCGCAGAAGGCCCACAGGGAGCCCTTGCTCGCGGCCAAATTGGACGGCCGTCTTAGCGGCCCGGGAAACCGCCCCATAGGAAACTAATACTATTTCTGCTCCCTGGTAATCTTTCTCCACCATAACAATATCTTTTTTATGCTTTAAAATCTTATTACTCAGCTTACGCACAAAATTATCCAAGGCAGGGAGATCGCTTAAATTGCGTCGCCCATATTCATCATGACAGGAGCTGGTTACATGCGCTCGAAATCCCCGGCCGAAAAGAGGCATGGGAGCCACGTCTTCATCCAAGAAACCTTTTATCTTTAATGGGTCCGTACCAGGTTCTGGGACTTTCCGATAAGCAATAGGAATTTTCTCCGCCTCCGGAATAACAACTTCTTCCCGCATATGCCCCACAAAAGCATCCGCAAGAACAAAAACAGGCACCCGGTACTTTTCCGCCAGATTAAAAGCTATAACCGTATGGTCAAACATTTCTTGGGGAGAAGCAGGACAGAGCGCAATAATTTCATAATCCCCATGCGACCCGCGCTTGGGCTGCACCATATCTCCGGTTACTCCGGCCGTAGGCATCCCCGTAGTCGGCGCTCCTCTCTGCACATTCACGATTACGCAGGGCGTTTCCACCCCCACGGCGAAACCGATGTTCTCCAACATCAAACTAATTCCCGGTCCCGAGGTAGCCGTCATTACTTTCTTCCCTGTCCAGGAGGCCCCGATTATAGCCGCAATAGAACTTATCTCATCCTCCATTTGCAAGAAAATTCCGCCCACTTGGGGAAGCCTTTCCGCCAGGCGATTGGCAATCTCGCTGGCTGGAGTTATGGGATAGCCGGCGGCTAATTCGCAACCGGCGGCCAATGCTCCCTCGGCACAGGCAATATTGCCCATCATAAAATACTTTCCGGTTAGCACACGTTTATTTTTCATGCCTTCTTTTTTCTCCTATCTTTTTCTTTGGCCACAGCAATAGCCATGTCCGGACAGTAGATCATGCAATTCTCACAACCTGGGCATTCCTCCGGGTTAGCTATTTGCGGCGGGCGATATCCCTTTTGATTTAAAATAGGGGCCGGATGGAATAAATGGCGGGGACAGATAAATACGCAAATTCCGCACTCCTCCACTCCCTTGCATAGTTCATTAAAAATTTTAACCTCAGCCAAGTTTCTTCTCCTTTACTTTTTTCGGGTAATTTTCCGTTCCTTTGAGTTGCGTTAAATAACTGTTTTTGGAATAAGTAAGATGTTTAACAATTAATTTTTCTAATTCACGCCGGTCTCTTTTTTCGATGGCCTGCAATATCTGCCTGTGTTCTTTTATGGATTGTTCAATCCGATCAGGAATAGACCAGGCATTATAGCCCACGATGTGCGACTTGGTGCGCAAAGAATCAATCATATCATAAAGAACGCGATTTCCACAGGTTCTAAATACAGCGCGGTGAAATTCACCATCTTTTTCGATCATTCGTTCGGTTCTTTGGCGCAAATGGTTTTCGGTCTCCTGCGCTACTTTTTTCAACTCTTTAATCTCTTGGGGGCGAATATTCCTAATCACTAATTTGGCCGCGGCTTTTTCCATCAGGGCGCGCACAAAGTAAATCTCCTCAATCTCCTCAACCGTAAGATCGGCCACCACTGCTCCTCGATAAGGCGCAGTGCGCACCAGTCCTTTTGCTTCCAATTTTTTGAGTGCTTCCCTAATCACGGTGCGGCTGACACCATACCGGGCAATAAGGTCCATCTCGATCAGCCGCTCCCGAGGTTTAAAATAACCCGCCAGGATAGCGGCCTCCATTTCTTTATAGACCCTGCTCGAAATTACTCTTGACATTTCTATTTGATTTGCTTTAAATTAACATCTAATTAGTTTTCGGCCTTTATTAAATACAATATTGTATACATTTTGAAGGGCGTGTCAACTTTTTTATTTAGGAGGATGGGGCATGAATTCTTTTCCGGAACTTTTTCGGCCATTTCAAATAAATACCCTCCAGATACCTAACCGCCTGGTTATGCCGCCCATGGCTACCAATTTTGCCACAGCTGACGGCGCAGTTAGTGAGCGGCAAATTGCCTATTACCTGCGGCGGGCCCAAGGTGGCGTTGGTTATATTACTTTTGAGCACACGGGTATTTTACCCCAAGGGAAAGCTTCACCCAATATGGCCCTCATCGATAAAGATGAAAAGATCCCTTTCTTCCAAAAACTTACCTCCGCCATCCATCGAGCCGGCGCCAAAATAGTTATTCAAATTAATCATGCCGGCCGCCAGACTTCTGCTTCTATAACTGGCCTGCCCATAGTGGCCCCCTCACCGCTTCCTTGCCCGGTTCGCCAAGAAATGCCGCATCCTTTGTCCAAAGAAGAAATCCAAAAAATCGTCGCCGCTTTTGCCCAAGCGGCTAAAAGAGTGCAAGCCGCGGGCGCAGATGGAGTGGAAATTCATATGGCCCACGGTTATCTTCTGGCCCAATTTCTTTCTCCTTTTTCCAATCAGCGAAATGATGAATATGGCGGCAGCTTAGAGAATAGAATGTCTGTTCCTTTGCAGGTCTTGCGGGCCGTGCGCCAAACCGTAGGTCCTCAATTTCCGATCATCTGCCGCTTGAGTGCCGATGAGTATGTGGAAGGGGGATTGCAGATTAAGGAGTCCAAAGAAATTGCCCAAAATCTGGAAAAAAATGGCGCTGATGCGTTACACATATCCGCCTGTCTGGCCGCTTCAGTATATTTGAACCATCCGCCTTACTATGCGCCGGAAGGGATCTTTGTTCCTTTAGCGCAAGAGATAAAATCCGTAGTCTCAATTCCCGTGATCACCGTGGGGCGCATTCGTACACCTCATCTGGCCAACCAAATCCTCCAAGAAGGAAAAGCTGATTTAGTTTCCATGGGTCGCGCTTTAATAGCCGACCCCGATTTGCCGCAAAAAGCCGGCCAAGGAAAAACCGCGGAGATAACGCCCTGTATTTCTTGCAACAGATGCATCTTAGCTATCCGCCGCGGTGCTCTCCAATGTGCCGTTAATCCGGAGGTCGGTCGGGAAAACTCTTTGCTTTTGTCCCCAACAAATTCACCTAAAAGAGTTTGGGTCATTGGCGGTGGTCCAGCAGGCATGAAAGCCGCGGAAATTGCCGCCCGGCGAGGTCATCGCGTTACCCTTTACGAAGCCAAGAAAGAATTGGGCGGGCAATTTCTTTTGGCTGCCCTTCCGCCTCACAAAGCAGTTCTCCGAGAATTTATCACCTACCTCCAGGGCCAGTTGGCCAAATTACCCATAAATATCCTCGTGGAACATCCTTTTTCTCCATCTCTTTTGGAAAAAGACAAACCAGATGTAGTCATTTTAGCTACCGGTTCTCAACCTCTTCTCCCAGATCTTCCCGGGATTAAAGAAGCTAAAACTTTTTCCGTATGGGAAGCCCTCTCTCAACCTCAGCTCTTAGGATCCAGAATTTTAATAGTTGGCGGAGGGGGCATTGGGGCCGAAGTGGCTGATTATTTATCGGAACGAGGGCAGAAAGTGACCCTCATTGAAATGCGGGAAGGCTTAGCTTTAGATCTGGTAGTTCACTTGCAACATTTTCTTAATTTACGCCTCAAGTCCAAGGGTGTGCAAATTTTAACATCCACTAAAGCCGTGCGTTTCACGCCGGATGGATTATGGGTAGAAGACCAACAAGGGTTGAAGAAATTGACTGGGTATGATGCCATCGTCATTGCTATGGGAGCAAGGCCCCAAAACGAATTGGCGCCGATTTTAAAAGACAAAGTCCCCGAAGTTTACATTATTGGGGATGCCGTTAAGCCAAGGGAGGTGATGGAAGCGATTTTAGAGGCCACCGAAACAGCTTTAAAAATTTAGCATGTCTAAACACATTTTTCCAAAAAGAAAGGAGAAAAACTATGAGACGCTTAGCCTTAATGATTCTAATTTTATCTCTTAGTTGGACAACTTTCGCCTGGGCGGCCGAAAAAAAAGTTGTGCGCATCTGGCATACAGAAACGGAACCCCAAACAGTAGCCGCCTTTCAGCAGATCATCAACGATTTTGAAAAATTGAACCCAGACATAACCGTAAAGCAGGAAGCTCTGGCTTGGGGAGACCTGGAAGCTAAATTAACTGCGGCTTTGGCTGCTGGTGCTCCGCCTGATGCCTCCCATGGCCAAGCCGTAACTTGCGCTTCTTTTTATGCCAAAGGCTTATTGCGCGACCAAGAAGATATAGCCGAGGCCGTAGGGAAGGATAATATTTGGGAAGCTGTGCGGCGGCAGTGCTACCACGGCGAAAAATATTACGGCATCCCCCACTCGGCGGCTACTTCTCTGCTCATTTACCGCAAAGATATCCTCAAAGCCAAAGGACTAAAGACTCCCCAGACTTGGGATGAGCTGATTAAAGTAGCTGAAGCAATGATGGAGAAAGATAAAGACGGCCGAGTAACGCGTTATGGCCTTTCGCTCCCGGGCGTTGGCCTATTCATCAATATTTTAGTAGGCGAGCTTACCAAGGCTAATGGCGGCAGATTGTTTGATTTAGCAACTGGGCGGCCAACTTTCACGGAAAAGCCTGTCATCGAAGTTTTAGATTTTTATAAAAAACTTAGCGCCACTGTCCTTCCTCCTGGCTGGCTGGGACACGGCTATCTTGATACTTTTGCTAATTTAGCCACAGGAAAAGCAGCCATGCTTTATCAGGGTTACGGGCGGGGAGCAGGATACATCGAGAAATATGCTCCTAAAGGAATGGCTAATCCTGACCATTTCGGTGTTATGGTAAAGCCGAAGGGGCCATCTGGCAAAGAAACAGCCGCCCAAATAGATGCTGAACCATGGATGATTTTTAAAAATGCTAAATATCCGGAAGAGGCGGCTAAATTCTTGAAATTTTTCTTTAAGGAAGAAAATTACATTAAGTACCTCCATACTGTCCCCATTCATCTTTTGCCTACTCTTAAATCCGTACGCAAGAATCCTGCTTATCAGGCTAACGAGATGGTGCGCAAATGGAAAGAGTGGCAGGATATGCAGTATTTCTACTTCGAAAAAGACCTGGCCAAGCCCACTTTGATTATTGATTGGAACGATCTGCGCTTACCCTTCGGGCTGGAAATACTGGGATCTGGTATCGTCCCGGATATGGTCACGGATGCTGTGCGTGGTATGCCTTCTGCCCAGGCCGCAGCTAAAGCCCAGGCCCGCGCGGAAGAATTGATCACTAAATTAGGATATAAACGCTGGTAAACCTTAAAATTGGACCTGGCTGGATAACATCCAGCCAGGTCCAATTATCAAAAAATATCTGCCGATAAAAATTATGAAAAAAGGTGCCGACCCTAAAATTTCTTCTATGGTCCCTTCCCAGGAAAGTACCTTACCGGCCGCCCCAACCTTCGTACGATTTTGGCACAGGATAAAGGCCCTTCAGGTAAAGAAAAGAGAGCAGATTATCGGGCTATGCACGATTGCCCCAGCTTTATTCTTGATCTTGGCTTTAACTCTTTATCCCGTGGCCTATTCTATCTGGCTTAGTCTCCTGGAAAAGCACTCCTTCTTCCCGCAGGAACGCTTCGTCGGCTTGGAGAATTACATATATCTTTGGCACGACCCAGAATTTTGGAATAGCCTTTGGCTGGGGGTAGTTTATTCTGTATGGACGATAATCTTTCAGATAATCTTAGGAGTCGCTGCCGCCCTTATTTTAAACGAAACTTTCGTGGGCCGAGGTTTGGTGCGGGCGATCGTCCTTTTTCCTTATATGATTCCCACTATCGTAGCCGTTATTCTCTGGAAATGGCTACTCAACGACACTTATGGCATAGTGAATTATTGGCTTTTGGCCTGCGGCATTGTCACTGCTCCAGTTAGCTGGCTGGGCCCTGATCACATCATGTTTTCGGTTATTTTAATGAGCATTTGGCAATTCTTTCCTTTTGTCCTCCTAAGCATTCTGGCCCGTTTACAAACTATCCCACCGGAACTCTATGAGGCCGCAAAAGTAGACGGAGCTTCTGCTGTTCGCCGTTTTTTGCACGTCACTCTTCCTCAAATTCGGGGCATCCTCTTCGTAGTTATTCTCCTGCGCAGTATCTGGATGTTTACCAAGTTCGATACAGTCTGGCTTATGGGCGAAGGAGCTGGCGCGGGTCGTTTTATCCGTACTCTCCCCGTTTATGCTTACATGCGTACCCTTACTTATTACCAAGCTGGACTGGGAGCGGCCTTGGCCGTAATCATGTTTGCTATTTTAGTCGTCTGCACGGTAATTTATTTCCGCATGTTTAGGGAGGAGGCAGATATAGGATGAAGCGTTTAAAATGGCGCTTAAATTCTAATCGCAGCCTTATTTACATTGGCGCCGGCTTGCTGGCTTTGCAGGCATCTTTTCCTTTTTTATGGATGGTTTCTACTTCTTTTAAACCACCTGCTGAAGTATTTGCCCAACCTCCTGCCTTTATTCCTCAAGAACCAACTTGGGATAATTTTCGCCGCTTATTTACAACTACGAATTTCCTTATTTATTTTAAGAATAGTTTAGTCGTCTCTGGGGCTGCCGTCCTTTTAACTATGATAGTTAGTGCCGCCGGGGCTTACAGCCTCACCCGTTATCAATATATGGGACGTGAGAAAATTGCCGGACTCATCCTTTGTACATATATGTTCGCCCCTATCATGATCGTTATTCCCTTCTTTATTCTGGCGAAAAAATTAGGTATTGAAAATACGCACTTTGCCTTAGTTTTAGCCTTTACTTCTTTCTGCCTCCCCTTTACTCTTTGGCTTATGCGGGCTTTTTTTGCTACTATCCCTTTGGAATTGGAAGAAGCTGCTTTGGTAGATGGCGCCGGCCGCGTCCGTGCCTTAGTTTACATCGTTCTTCCTTTGGCTTTGCCAGGAATCATCGCTACTTCTATATTTACCTTTATTTTGGCCTGGAATGACTACATTTTTACCCGCATCCTCATTACTTCTGATGAACTTAAAACTCTCCCTGTGGGGGTGCAAGACCTCTTCCATTCTGCTCTTATCGACTGGGGTTTAATTATGGCTGCCGGAATGATGATTACTATTCCTGCTCTCCTTTTCTTCCTCTCTGTCCAGAGATATTTGATCCGGGGCTGGGGAGCCGGCGGAGTGAAAGGTTAATAAGGGGTAATGCCTTACTAAAGGGTGGATTTCTTATAACTCCCCCTTTTTCCCCCTCTTAGTTTAAGAGGGGGAGAGGGGGAGTTAAAAAATTTCGAGATGGACAATAGAT
>Ga0078972_1000691_pt1 | contig 138550 bp, 132 predicted proteins | sample YelNatPaOPGAMG01_FD_67568 | JGI IMG/M metagenome (GOLD analysis project Ga0078972, IMG submission 67568) | Hot spring thermophilic microbial communities from Obsidian Pool, Yellowstone National Park, USA - OP-RAMG-01 (SPADES assembly) (version 2) | ecosystem: Environmental > Aquatic > Thermal...
CCCAAGTGGGTCACGATTGCTGGGGTGGAGAGAATCACTGGGGTAATGTAAACTTTTACTATAGCTATGGGCTTCCTTGCATGTAAAATAAAACCTCCATCTTCTCTTTCCTCATTTTTGATTAGTATCTGCAAGTAAGTTGAAACCAAGTTAAACTAGCCTTAACTGTTGGACATTCAAAGATTTTTGTTTTTCCAGTGCACGCTATACAGTTATTTAAGCGTGAAGTAAACTCTCCTATTGTTCCTTCCCTTGTTTTCGACTTTTAAGAGGACCAATTCCCCAACTTCCTTCGTGTTAGCTACGTGAGGCCCACCATCAGCCTGAATATCCAACCTCTCTATCTCAACTATCCTAAGCCTTTCAACACTGGGCGGTGCGGCCTCAGCAAGCTTAACTATTCCCGGTATCTTAAGAGCCTCTTCTCTTTGAAGATAATATATCTTAACCGCTTTTCCCGAAGCAAGCTCCCTGTTAGTTTCACTGAAAACATCTTCTATCAGAGCCCTATCCATTTTCTCAAGATTCATGTCGAGCCTAGATTTATCTACGTTAACTTGGTTTCCAGTTATTAATGCTCCAACCCTCCTGTTGAAAACTGATGCTAAAGCGTGAATACCCGTATGCATCCTCATGATTAAATATCTTCTATTCCAGTCTAGAATCCCCTTAACATCATCGCCCACGCTGAACCCGTGGCCAGGCGCAGAATGCAGGACCTTCCCCTCTTCACTGAACACTTGAACAACCTTAACTTCTCTCCCCTCTTTTACAAACACTCCAGTATCTTCTGGAAGACCTCCTCCCCGTGGATGGAACGCTGTCTTGTTAAGCATCACGCTGTCTCCTGAGACCTCAACCACCTTAGCATCAAATTCCCTCAGGTACGAATCATCCATGTAGAGCAGTTCCGTCAATGCGAATAATATGCTACTAGGAGAGATTTTAATTTTTCCAACCATTTAAACAAGGCAAGGCCTCTAGGCCTTTTTTATATAGCACATCTTGAAGTAGGATTCCATCTTCTCCTTAGATCCGACAGAAGCGTAGTCTCCTTTTCTTATCTTTTCCAGTATTTCCTTACCTATGTTTCTACGTATCCATCTTAGGTAGCTTTCTCTCGCAAGTATGCTGGCTGCTGCTACTGCTGGAAAAACCTCTCCTTTTTCAACCGCCTGAACTGTTAAACCGCCAAGAGCATTCTCAATAATCCGTATTCGCCTATTGGTTTTACTTGAATCAAATTTGTCAATTATTATTTGAGCAGGCTTCTCAGAAACTTTTGAAAGGACAGACTTTAAAACTTTATAGTGTCCTTTAGCAAGTATATCGTTCAGGTTACCATACTTCTCTTTCATCTCAAACATTTCGTTGAGCTTAGAGGGGGGGATTCTTAAAATGCTGTACCCAAGTGAAAACTGCTTAATCCTCTTGGCGAGTTCTCGAATCCTGTTCTCTGGAACAATCTTGCTGTCTGCAACACCTATTGACTGAAGATATGCTGCCTGCCTCGGGGTCAACGCGGTGGCTGCAATAACAAGAGGCCCGAGGGCTTCACCCTTCCCCGCCTCATCCGACCCGACGACCATACCATCGGTCTTGTGATACTCATATAGAACCTCCTCCAGCATGCTCCTAAATCTTTCTAGAGACTCGTCGTAAACAACACTACCTGAATAGTATATTATTACAGTCTTATCCTCCACTCTTCCTCTAATGGCTTCATACCTGCTGGTTACTGGAGCCTCTTCGAAGCCCTGTATGGTTTTTAACCGGTTGGCAATCCTGCTTACTAAAGCATTGGGGATGAAGACAGACACTTGTCTTCCACTTGTCTTTTTCAACTTGTACATTAGATTAGAATATATCTCGGCTTAAAACTGTTGCTTCAGAAATCACCTTTTTTCAATTTTTAAGTGGGGAAACTATAATGCAAGATGGGCGGTTGAAGGATTACACAAGATTCCTCATTCTTTCCGCAATGATTCCTGTAGCAGCTTTTTCAACGGTTTAAATCTTAAAGCAGCTTCTTATCGAGCTAACCTTTTACACTCCTCTATAGCTAAATAGATTTGAAGTTTCCTTGGCCTAGAGCCTGCAATTCTATGGAAGTTTCCACAATATATTTTTTAAGCATGTTTCTTGGCAAGCTTAATCACTGCTCAGTTTCTAGAAACTCCCTAACTAGCCACGCCTTAGTTAAAGCGGTTTCAACCCTTCCACCTACCTCAACTCTATCTGCGAAGCAGGCGTCAGCCTCCAAAGCACCCCCAACTTTTACAGTAACCGCTCTCAATTCTCCGCTCGTCTTCACCGCCCCACCGACCTCCAGCAGATCTTCCACCGAAGCATCCTTATCCACCTTCAGACTCCCCCCGATCATTACCTCCCTCCCCTTTGCAGAACCTTTGACAGTAAGTTTTCCTCCAACCTTTATTTCATCAGCCTCTAGTGTTCCCTCCACATCCAGAACGCCGCCGACTGAAATACGAGCCCCCCTTATTTCCATTCTTAATCCGCCGCCTTCAACCTCGCAGCTCCTCCGACATCCAATTTCTCAAAAACTAGTTTTCCAACTGATTCAAAAACTCCTCCGACAGTTACATACACTATTCTCCCTCCGGTGATTTTCGCCACGCCGCCTACGTCAAGTTTAAGCTCCGTTGAACCCTTAACAGTTAACGTGCCTCCTACATCAAGCTCCTTTCCCTTTACGCTTGCCTGAATAGATACTGTTCCCCCTACGCTTTTTTTTCAGCATCCGTATCTCCTCCCGATTCTAAAACTCCTCCAACAACTATATTCCGGCATTTCAAACCCTTACCCACTTTAACCACTTTTCCAATATCTACATTATCTGCCTCAAGCCTTCCACTTACTATCGGCTTTCCGTCCTCAAGACTGATTGATCTTTCTGCAGTAAGATCGCCGTTAACATTAATCCTTCCTCCATTCTTGAGAATGAGATTATTGGCGTGCAGGCTGGAAAGAATATTGCAGTCTCCTTCAAACTCTAAATCCCCTTTTACAACAATGGTTTCACCGGTTTTCGCCTTAATCGTAGAATTCCTCCCAACAAAGAGGTCTTCTTCTACAAAATCTATTTCTGCCATTGTCCTTGGCTCAATCTTCATACTTTCATTCACTGAGTTAAGAAGCCGATTATTATATTTAAAGGCAGCTCGCAAAATGTGAGCCTCAAAAGTCCTTTCCTGAAAAGACTGTTAAAACTAAATAAATTTGAAGCAAGAATATTTAACCAAAACAATTATATTATTCTCTGGGAAAGTCATAGTAGAGTTTGTTTTGTTAACTGGGAAGGGTAAGTTGGTCTATGCCATGGGGAGGCTTGGCTCATCCACTTTGCTCTCCTTGATAGATCTTGCAACATTCTGGTTCTACTGGGATTTTCTGGGTTTAAGCGGTTTCTTAACAGGAGTTGCCTTTGCGGTTGGGAAACTTGTGATCGCCTTTTTCGGCTGGTACTTCGGTTATCTCAGTGACATAACTGTGTCGAAGAAATGGGGAAGACGTAGGCAATACGTTTTGGCGGGCAGTTTACTTTTAGCTTTTTCAACCGTAATGATATTTATGCCGAGTTACTTTATATCAGTTACTGATGAAGTACAATTATTCACATACGCGATTTTCTTCATCAGTCTTGCTAACCTGAGCTATGGTCTCCTAAGCACGCCTTACATGGCATGGCTAGCGGAAATCGTTAGCTCTGAGGAGCGGGTGACAGTTTCAGCATATCAAAATGTTTTTGCAATGATGGCACAAATCATTGGAGTGCCACTTGGCTTCTTGCTTCCTTCTCTTTTGAGCACTGACCCGTTGTTTCTAGGATTGTTACTGGGTCTAGCGATCTTCGAGATATTTTTATACATGCCTGCTATACTAGCAATAAAGGAGGAGGAGAAGCCGATTCCGAAGCCAAGTGTTCGCAGAGAGATCTCCATACTCTGGGGTAACATGAATTACCGGGCGTGGCTTGCTCTCCAAGGAGCTATGTCCATTCCAACAGCAGTCCTCGCAAGCCTAGTTATAAGCTACTTGCAGAAGGTTATGGGTCTAGGAGATATCGAATATTTAGCGGCAGGAGGTCTCATGCTCCTCTTAACAATAATGCTTTTCTTCGTGTGGGCAAGGATATCAAGAAAAACGGGTAAGAAAAAACCCTTAGTGGCATCACTTCTAGTCCTCATGGCTTCCCTGCCTTTCACACTAGTCTTCGGCCAGCCGATACTGGACTGCATTCCAAGAATGCTTCAAGCCATCCTGCTTGTTTCATTAGTCGGGACAGGGATTTCAGGCTGGTATCTTTTACCGAATCCTATTACGGCGGACATGGCGCAGGAAGACGAACTCTCTAAAAGCGAGGCTCGTGCAGGCAGCTACGTGGGATTAGTCAGCTTACCTTTGAACATACTGCAAGCCGCAGCCCGATACATATCGGGGATACTGGCAGACCTGCCGCTCGCCGAGGGTCAGACATATTCAAGGGGATTACTATTATGGGGCCCCATGTCCTCAATCACATTAATTCCCTGCCTACTGATTCTGATAAAATACGTGGAAACAGATCCGTTAAAGAAAATCACAAAATAATTTTTCTCAACGACGGAGGAACAAGGTTTAGGCTGAGACGGTTAACCCAAATGCCTTATCCGTCTCAGTATTGCAAACAAAAACGCGGTAACCATTACAATCGCCACTATGCTTATTAATGGTAATCGATCTTCAGCAGACGGTTCAACGGTTGAAGATTCAACAGTCAAATACTCGGTGCTACTATTCGCTCCATAATAGTCTGCGTTTCCTTCCCAGGAGGCTCTAATAGAATAGTTACCCGCCTCAATATTATTCCACGTGAAGAAATATGAACCGTCATCATTTGTATCTATATTGGCTAAAGAGTTCCAAGTCATTCCATCAGTAGACAACCACAGCGTTACCTTTGAAGAAACGTTTACCGATATTTTTCCGAATATTTGAACACTTTCTCCTGCCTTTATTCTTCTAACAGAAGTAAGGCAAGTTATGCTTGAAGCATTTTTCCCGATGGCATAGAAATGAGAATCCCAGCTTCCCACGTATATTGTTCCATCAGAGCCGATAGCAGGAGACGATGATATCGCCCACTCTGTTTCATATTTCCACTTTAAGGTTCCATCAGGATTTAGAGCGTAAAGAAAATTGTCATAGCTCCCAAAATACAATACTCCATCGGAGTCGATTGCTGGGGATGAGGGTATCTCTGCTCCTGTTTCAAACCTCCATTTTAAAACTCCATCCGGCTTTAAAGCATAGAGACAGTGGTCGCCACCACTGAAATATATTGCTTCATCGGAAGTTACAGCGGGAGAAGAAACAATCCAGTTTCCTGTTCTATATTTCCACTTCAATCCTCCCTCTGGGGTTAAAGCATAAAGATAGGCATCGCTGCAACCGAAGTATATTGATCCATCAGGTCCAATGCTAGGAGAAGACTCAATCCATCCTCCGACCGTGTATTTCCATCTTAAAATTCCATGGGAGTTTAAAGCGTAAAGACCCCTCTTGTCGTCTCCGAAGTATATGGTTCCACTGCCATCGACAGCGGGAGATGAGAAAATCCTTCCATCTGTACCGTATTTCCACTTTAATGTTCCGTCTAGAGTTAGAGCATACAGGAAGCCGTTTAAACATCCAAAGTAAACAGTTCCGTCTAAACTTATCGTCGGAGAAGAGTGTATAGAGCCGTTTGCTTTGAATTTGAATTTTAGGGTTCCATCAGGCTTTAAAGCGTACAGAAACCCGTCATAACTACCGAAAAATATTGTTTCATCAGAATCTAAGGCGGGTGAAGACCGAATTTTACCATCAGTCCTATATTTCCATTTCAGGCTTCCATTAGGATTCAAGGCATAAAGATAATTATCGTCGCTGCCGAAGTATATTGTACCATTTGAACCTATGGCAGGTGAAGATAAAATCATGTTTCCTGTCTCATATCTCCATTTCAGTCTTGCAACAGGAGGACCTGAGTAAGGAGATTTTCCAGTGTGTTTAGGATCATGCATGAACATTGGCCAAGGCGAATTCAGAAATACCTCTGGATTTACAAAAACGGCTGGATAAGTAGTTGCTAAAAGAATGCTTAGGATTATGAGTTGGTTTAAGTTTCCCAATGCAGTTTCCTGTTTCCAGTTTCCTTCTTGTATACTGTTTCAATAAACGAGTCTCTCACAGGCTTGTAAACTTGGTTGAAAAACTTCTGTTGGTCAAGCAGGACCTCCTGTGGGAATTTTTTCAGGTATTCTAAGGCTCGTCTCCAAGCCTCCTCGTATGGAATCACTCCACTTATTCTTTTAGCTATCTGATTGTCGTAATCCTGCGGGGTCTGCTTAGTGTTTCCTATCGCAAGCCAGCCGTCTTCAGAAAGATAAGCTGCCTCGTTCCCCAAGTGGAATATGTTTTTCTCTTCCTCAATAGGTTTCTCATGAGGCTTAACAATTCCCTTTCTGCTGGGAGGCTTTTTCACCTCTGCTCCTCTACGTTTAGCCCACGCGTAGAATATTGCCCTGTTTAAGCCGAAGGATTTGGATTTCTCAATGTCACTAGTTAAGAGAAAGCACCGTGCAGCCTGTAGCAATGCCATAACCTGAAACCTTCCAAGCCGAGGTGTTTCCTCAACTTTCTTCTTTACGCCGCTTTGAGGCATCGGGACCACTCGGTTAAAATAGCCGCCAACTGTAGATAAAGCTTTTTCCGCAAGCTCATCGGCCTCTCCAACTTCAAAATCATTGTAAACCGATTTGTGTCTGAAACTTTCCGGGTTTGCCCATGAAAGGTCGAAGCTCTCAATCTCATCAGGCTTGAAACAGACGCAAGAGTAGTCTAGCATCCTATGGAGGGAGAGAGGCAGAGTGAAAACTCTTTTCAGATCTATTTTATTCTCAATCTTAAGATTACTTTCGAAATCTGTAAGCTTTGGCTTAATCTTCCTGATAATGTATTCAACTACTGCAAAGGCAATATCTAGAGGATGGTTTGTTTTAAGAAGCTTTTCAGAGAAAGCTTTCTCAGAAATATGTATGTGACATCCTCTTCCACTCCACTTGAGGTATACCGATTTCACTATTTTCTCTTTCTCCAACTCGTTCGCTATCATCCTACAAACCCTAAGTGTTTCACGCCAATTCTCAACAGCATTATCTACATCCCAAGTGGGTGTTGAGGATATAATGTTGGAAATATCTTCTAAATCACTATTTTTTGAAACTCTAAGGTATTTGTTAACTGAACCATAGAATGATCTAGGGTTAACAAACCAGAAGTCTTTAAGAATCCTGCTGATGTCACTTGCCTCTTTGAATCTCAGAGGCGCCTTTTTCCGGTCATATCTTACGAAAACCCGTTTCTTTGAGTCGCCTTCGATAGCTATCCATCTGCCTCTTCCATATTTGAAGAGCTCCTCCACAACCTTAGGGTTTGAATAATAATCCGATACCCATGAGCGGGTACTTTTGGAACGATTAACCCTAATCAATGGTCGTCTAGCTAAATCCTGATTTTGAAGATAAACTTTTTCTCAATATGAAGGGTGTTGAAAACTTGCTGGAATAAGCATTCAGCTATCCGTCTAAGTTCCTTTAGAATAAATACTTAGGTAGAAAACGGCATTATTTACCCTAAAGTTTAATAACATCTATTCTAAAGGCTCAGCAGAGTTGTATCCTACGGAGGAAACTTTGAAAGAAAGACGCGAATCTTTATTGACTCGCTTTTTCAAAAGAATAGTACTAACTATTAGGAACCCTAGAGAAGCATTTCTCCAAATCAAGGATTCGCCTGATATGCTTGCCATAGTGATTATGCCGCTGATTATTGTAGGCTTGACGTTTCTCCAGTATTACGCTATATATAAACTGAAAATGAATGTTCCTGCACCATTCTACACTAATCAAATTGATTCCTTTATAAACAGCATGATTCAAATCCGGTTAATACAGTATGGATTCTACATGCTGTTCGGCATATCTTTAGCATGGAGTATTTTCATGATTGGGAGATGGTTGAAAGGCCAAGGTGATTTTAAACAGGGTCTATCTCTAACAGGTTATGCTCATGTTCCTAATATATTGGGTCTGATAATTGCTATTTCGTTAATTATCTCCCTTCCTACAGTTCAGACAAATGTGCTTACTTTTGTGGGCTATCCTGTAACAGAACCTCTTAAAGACAACATAGTCTTAGGCTTGAAGGATTATGTTGGAGTTGAATCAAATTTGACAATACTACTACGTGCACACTACAGTGTTCCACTAAACGCAACCGTGGCTGATAACGGTGCAATAATTGGAGCAACCAAAATTCTTTCAGGCGAGATCAGTGGTTTCTACAGTGAAATTAATATTACATACGCCACCGTAACATCTACCGGCACGAATAGGACTGTTAAAATAATTCCATTAAATGGCACTGTCCTTGAGTATAATAAGCCAATAATAATGAGGAATGTATTTGATAGTAGTGAATACGCGATGAATGACTATGCAAGGAGGTTTACTGTTGACCTAACCCTATTTTTAAACAACACATATGTTCTCCCGATTCAGGAAAACATGTCTATACCATACATCGTAACTTTGAAAGTTTTCAGTCCAGATACAGGAGTCAAAAGCTATGAAATCGACTCAAGCTTCTACACGGAAGTAAAACAGTACCCTGATCCAAGGTCTTTAAACGATGTCTTAAACAAAGGGTTTAACACCGCGATGCAGGTTTTACTTGTAGTTGTGATGATATGGCAGCTTATTCTCTTCACCATGGCTTTCAAAATCATCCATGAAATCAGCTGGATTAAGGCTATAATTCTCATAATCATATATGCGGTCGCCAAGTATCTTCTCACAGGCTTTGCGCTGTAATTCGCTGCTTTAAGCATATTGTTTTTTGTTCCTAATCTGAAACTCAATAAATTGCGGGTCAAGTTAAAGCATTTTCTCCATACTTTTTACGTATGCTTCTGAAACATCTACCCCCGTAGAGTTTCTAGTGTTAATGTAGAAGTCTGGACGGGAGTTTACCTCTATGAAGTAGAGCTCAGAATCCTCTAAAATTTCCTCTAAGACTTTTTTAAGCTCAGCGTATTCCGGCGTGCTCAGCATTTTCTTGAACGCGTCATCCATTTTTTCCTTAGCCTTAAGAAACTTTTCTAAAGGTAGTCTGACGCTGTTTGAAAACTCTTCCTTAGCTTTTTTAACTCTGTTATGAATTGGAGCGACTTTCTCAGCACAGGCAATAACTTTTTCGACCCTATCTTCATCTACTTCAGGTATTGCATCAACGCCGAGCACACTAATTGTTTTTGAAACAGCCGTAGCGGCCTTAACTGCATTATCCTCAGCTTTTTTAGGAAGCTCGACGCCAACCGGTATAGCGCCAAGAGCCGTATTCGTGGCAAAAGATTCTTTGGAGGAGGGTACTCTTGCGAGAGAAGCTAAGTAAGCATTTTCACCAGCATATAAACAAACCACTATTCTCAGATCGAAGGCCTTATTCACACAGTCTTGAATAAGAAGACCTGCAGGGCTATCTAGGCTTCTAACCCATCTCTTAAGAAGGTTTTCAAACTGGCTTCTTTCCTCAATCCTCACGATGTTTCTTCCTCTACTACCTCTCTCAGGCTTCGCAACAAAAGGGTATTTAAATAGGTTTTCAACATTTTCAACAACGCTCTTAACAACATCCGCTCGATATAGAGGTTTCTCACCATCTTTTTCAACGGCGAAGGGAACATATGCAGTTTTAACCGTCTTAACACCAGATTTAGCAAACCTTGTTGTCGTGAATATTTTGCTGTTACACATAACTTCAGTTTCGAAAGTGTTAATAACGCGACTACCATGCTCCTCCACTAAGAAGGAAGCTCTTTCCCTTCTGGATTTTGATTGACATCGATTAATAACTGGAGAATATTGACCAGCTTCTTCCAGAATCTTCACCACTGTGAGGAAATTCACTGTTTCCAAATGTATTCCTCTCTTTTCAGCAGCCAACTTTATCCCAACTTCATCGCATGTCATATTATCATAGAATAACGCTGGTTTCAAGGCGTCCAAGCAACCCCTTCAACACTCTTTCTTAACTCTTCAACTGCTTTTACAACATCCATAGACCCGTATATTGCATAGCCTGCTACCAACATTGTTGCCCCCGCTTTTACAACAAGTGGAGCAGTCTCTATGTTTATCCCGCCATCTACAGCAACCTCAACCTCGCTTAACCCTTTAGAATACAAAGTTCTTCTTAATGCAGAGATTTTGGGAAGTGTTTCAGGCATGAACTCCTGAGCACCGAAACCAGGGTTAACAGCCATAACCAGCACTATGCTTACACTATCGAGCAGATTAATGACAGTATCAACCTTAGTAGCAGGGTTAAGCGAAACCCCTGGTTTTAAGCCTAGCTCTCTTATCCTTTCTATTAGGGTCAAAGGCTGTGAAGTTGATTCCACATGTATCGTTATCATATTCACACCCACCTTAGCCATTTCCTCAATAAACCATTCAGGCTTATCAACCATCAGATGTGCCTCTAAAGGCAACCTTGTCTCCTTCCTGATACATTTAACCACCGGCGGCCCTATAGTCATATTTGGCACGAAGTGCGCATCCATTACATCAATATGGATCAAATCAACACCCGCCGACTCTGCCTTCTTAATATCCTCGGCCAGCCTAGCGAAATCTGCGGAAAGGATGGAGGGCGCGATCTTAACCCTCATTAATCATCCCCCAACCTATTGATGCTGTTTCCCTCATGCTTAAGCCCAGTGAATATCAGGAAACAGATTTAATATACTTTAACCTTCCTAATACAGAGGGAGTCATAACGGTTTAGAACAGGTTAATCCTATAGAGCTTATTCGGTCAATAAAGCCTATATGGGTGATTTTAGGTTGCCCTTTGCATGCAGAGGAACGTCTGGGAGCTTCCCCCTGAGGAAGTACTGTCCGAGCTGAAAACAACTCCTCGAGGGATTAGCAAAGAGGAGGCGGATAAGAGGCTTAGGGAATTCGGTTTAAACGAGGTTATAACCGGTAAAAAACTATCCTCCCTGCTTCTTTTCATCTCCCAGTTTAGAAGCCCCCTTGTTTACATATTGATAATTGCAACATTCATCGCCGCGCTAGCCGGAGAGTTGACTGACGCCATCATAATTCTTTTCATCGTTATAGCAAATTCCACGATAGGCTTTGTATTGGAGAGGCGGTCTGGAAAAGCTCTTGAGAAACTGAGAAAATACGTAAGGTATAACGTGAAAGTTATTAGAGACGGTAAGAAAATTATGGTAGACTCAACACAGCTTGTCCCTGGAGACCTTGTTGAACTCACAGTTGGCGACATAGTTCCGGCAGATATACGGTTAATTTCATGTGAAAACCTAACTACAAACGAATCCGCGTTAACAGGAGAATCCCTGCCGGTTGAGAAAACTTATGAACCGATTAAGGCTAAGCCAATACCTCAAGAACTCTCCAACTTTGTCTTCATGGGTACAAGCATTATTTCCGGCGTAGCAACAGGCGTTGTTGTCTCCACCGGGAAGCAGACATTTTTTGGAAGAGCTGCGAAGTATCTTGCTGAAGGTGTTGGTGAAACAGAGTTCTCCAAGAGCGTTTCAAGGTTCAGCAGGTTTCTGGTTGAGATAGTTGCAGTCATGACTATATTCGTTTTTGCTACAAACACGCTTCTTGAAAGACCTTTGATAGATTCTCTGCTTTTCGCTCTGGCTCTTGCGGTGGGAATTACTCCAGAAGCACTTCCCTTCGTAATAACTGTAAGCCTCTCAATGGGTTCCCTTAAAATGGCTAGGAAGAAGGTTATCGTCAAAAGACTGGATTCTATTGAAGATATTGGTAACATGGATGTGCTGTGCACTGATAAAACTGGAACTCTTACGGAGAACGTGGTCACGGTTGAAAGCTATTTCACTGTTGATAATAAGCCTTCTGAAACAGTTGTTGAATTTGCAGCAGTAGCATGTGATGTAACCATTCAAAGAGGAAAGGCGGTGGGCAACCCGATAGACTCAGCAGTCTGCAACCATGTTTTCAAGAAGCTGGGGCAGAGTAGGATTACCACGTATAAACGCTTACAACTGATTCCATTCGATTTTTCAAGAAGAAGGATGAGTGTCGTGGTTGAAAAAGATGGAAAACATTTACTGGTGTGCAAAGGGGCACCTGAATCGGTGATTGCAGCATGTAAAGACGTACACATGTCAGATTTGAATGAGCCAATTTCAAGCTTGGAGGAGAGTCTTAAGGAAATATACACAACTTGGAGCAGATCCGGCTACAGGGTTATAGGCGTTGCAGTCAAGGAGCTGCCTGAGGAAGATGTGAAATCCGGTAGAAAATTCTCTCCTGATGATGAAAAAGATTTAACCTTCATGGGGTTCGTAACTTTTCTCGACCCCCCGAAAAAAGACGCTGTTAAGGCAATCGCAACGTTCAAGAGGCTTAAAATCGACTTAAAGATAGTTAGTGGCGACGAGCCTAATGTGACTGCAGAAATCTGTAGGTCTGTCGGAATTCCGATAGAAGGAGGGAGGGTGATTACAGGAAGCGAGCTTGAGGGAATGGGTGCGGAGCAATTAAGCGAGGCGGTTGAAAAACATAATGTTTTCGCCCGTGTTACGCCTGAGCAGAAAGTAGAAATAATAAAGGCACTTAGAGAAAATGGACATGTAGTCGGGTTTCTAGGAGACGGTGTGAACGATGCACCTGCATTAAGAGTTTCAGACGTAGGAATATCAGTCGACACTGCTGTCGATGTGGCTAAGGATGCAGCTGACATTATTCTTCTACAGAAGAGACTCGGCGTCATAGCGAAAGGTGTGATCGAAGGAAGGAAAACGTTCGGCAACACCATAAAGTATATTCTGAATACTTTAAGCGCAAACTTCGGCAACATGCTTACAGTAGCTTTCGCATCAGTCTTCCTTCCTTTTATTCCACTTCTTCCAACACAGGTTCTTCTTCTAAACCTTCTTTCCGATGCTCCTCTACTTATGATATCAACGGATAACGTTGACAAGGAGTATTTGAAGTCTCCGAAAAGATGGAACATAAGGTTTCTTTCGGAAGCAATGATATTCTTCGGCCTAATAAGCACAATGTTTGACCTTCTAACCATGCAGGCGCTTCGCATACTTTTGCAGCAAGATCCGAATTTCGACATCCTGTTCAGAACAGGCTGGTTCCTCGAATCAGTGTTTTCAGAAATGTTCGTGACTTTTTCAATAAGGACGCATTTGCCCTTTTACCGTTCTAAGCCGAGTGGCTGGCTGATAGGTGTTACAGAAATCATTCTGCTACTAGTATTATCTATTGTCTACTCTCCTATAGGTGAAACATTCAAGTTTACAGCACCGTCACCATATCTTCTGATGATAATCGTATTAATACTCTTATCCTATTTCGTCCTGCTGGAGCTGGTTAAGAAACCCTTCTTTAGAAGGCAAAGGTTTGGAGGCCCTCCGCCAGAAGTGCTCCGTGAAGCTAAGAGGCTGAGGGGGAAGAGGGGTGCGATAATGAGGAAGCTTAAAAGACTGCAGCAGTTGAGGGAATCGGGAGAGATTACGGAAGAAGCGTACCTAACGCTTAGCAGTGAGCTGGAAGAGGATTTGATGGGTATAGAGGAAAGGCTGAAGGAACTGTTGCAAACCTAATGAGCCCTGCTTTAAGACTCTCTGTAAACAGGCTCAGCAATTCTGTTAAGTCGAGAAGCTATTAGCTTCGTAAGCTCGTTCAAACCTTTCCGCGACCTCGCTGAAACCAGGCAGTAAGCAAGATCATGGATTAAAGGGTAAGCCCTATTGAGCTTCAGCTCAGCTTCTCCCTCACTCTTTAAAACGTCACACTTGTTAAACGCAACCAGCATTCGCTCATCTTTAATTTTAAGGCTTCTAAGAATATCTAGGCAAGTCTCCATCCTTAGAAGCATCAGGTCTAAAGAGTCACTTATATCTACGGTTAGAATCACGAGATCCGCGCTTCTTATGTCGTCAAGAGTTATGCTGAACGATGCGATGAGCCTCGGATCCAAATCCATTACGAACCCTATGGTGTCGACTAGGAAAACCTTAAGGTTTCTACCGGGAAGCAGGTAATACTTGCTGCTGAGCGTTGTGAAGGGTCTTGGGCTAACAGGCTTACTAAGGTTTGTTAAAGCGTTGAAGAGAGACGTCTTACCCGCATTGTAGTATCCTGTAATGCATACTGTAGGTATGCCGATTTTCCTTCTTCTTTCAAGCTGGGCACGCTTATCCATCCTCCTCTTCTCAACCTCTGCCTCGAGTGCTGACCTTCTTTTCAAGAGGCTTGCCACAGTCTCATGGTAAGCATATTCGCCGAGGCTTCTAGGGCCAGGGTGCTCCCTACCCGTCTTGAATCTTATTGATGCAAGCAGCTTCCGATAGGGTATTTCCTTAAAGAGCTGGGCAAGCCTTATCTGAAGTTTGGAAAGCTTGTCTGAGGAGGATATGTCGAATATTTTAAGCGTCAATTCATACCTGTCCAGTACTTCTATTTTTAACGCTCTCTCAAGATTATACTTTTGCTTACTCGTCAGCAAGTTGTAGAAGACCAGTGCGTCAACACCTTTCTCATCAACATGCTGCTTAATCTCCTCCAGCTTACCTTTCCCAACCATGAAGGCAATATTCTCCTTCAGGTTCACCTGTATCGTTGAGCCCGCGACATCGTAGCCGGCAGCTTTACTCAACTCTCTAAGCTCCTCCAGCCTAATCCTGTATAAGTAGTGATCATGAGGGTCAGTCTTAACGAGGCAGAGCCACGCCTTCAAGCTTTTAACTTCCACTGGTTTTATTCCTTAGTATTTCATCTAATAAGCTTTAAAACTCAAACCATCCTTATCGAAAAAGGTCGCACATTAAGACTATCGTAGAACTCCCGCTCACATCTAAGAAAGTTGTTGAGTTGAAAAGAGCTTAGGTTAGGAGTTACAGACATACATGTGTAAGATAAAACGGCTTCCTACTTAACGGGTTCCACTCTATCCTCTGGATGAGGTGCTGCATACTCCATTATAGTGAGACTCTCTATGGCGGTTATTCTATGGTTTTGCCCCGGCACACTCTCACAGTATCTCCTTCATTAACGTCAACCTCCCTGTTTTAATAACAATCTTGCCCTTGCCTGCTGTGACGTGCAGCGTCTCGTCCTTTTTCCTATGCATGTATTACGTATACTTTTCTAGCCATATAGTTCTCAGTGAGCACTATTGTTTTCACGTATCTTCCACGACATGTCCTCCCTGCTTGCAAACTCTGTTCTAACGGTTTCAAGATCCTTCTGGGAATCTACAGAATACCAGAGGACACTTTTTTCAAGATAGTATTTTAACAATCCTTCTCTGGCTAGAATAGGAAAAACTGTTTTCTCAACGTTTCCACGTTCAAATTCAAGAAATCTTTCTTTAAGTTTCTTACTTATCACGTAGATTCCTGCATTTATGTAATAAGGCAGCTCAGGTTTCTCCTCAAAACCAATAATCTTGTTTTCAGACAAGTTTACAATACCGTAAGGTGATTTCAGCCTAGTTACAGCCATGCTCACAGTGTTCTCATCAGCATTCTTCAACATTTTTTCGATGTTGATGTCTGTCACAATATCCCCATTCATAACTAGGTAAAAATCGGCTTCGGCGTTTTTAAGTAGGTTATTTATTGCATATAGGGTTCCTCCTGGTTCATCTTCAATTAAATAGTGAATCTTCAAACCATTCCACTCATTTCCGTATCTTTCTTTAATCTTCTCATGAAGATATCCTGCAAGAAGATAGATATCTGTAATTTTCACGTGTTTCATCTGAATCAACTGTCTATCTAGAATGGTATAATTTTTCTTTATCTCCAACAGGGCTTTAGGAAGAGTATTTGTCAAAGGCCAAAGTCTTTTACCATATCCTCCGCACAATACCCCTCCAACAACCCTCATCCTACTCATAGACAGTATATCTTGAACTTAACTTAGAAGGTAATAAATGTTTTGCAACAGGCTTTTTCTTAGAGAACAATTAGCTATCTGGCGACGGATCGAAGCACCCATGTTAAGAACAGAAGGGGAAAACAGCTACTTTAGAAGGAACTGCTTAAACTAATGCTTTGAACCCATGAGTACACTAAGTCTATAAGCCTATGCGAAGAAGCCTATTGCCGAATCCACATGCTTAAAAACGTCATGAGTGTTAAAGTGCCAAGGGGGGTCAAGGAGCGGATGGAAAGAATCAAGGACAGGGTGGATTGGCTGGGGGATATGAGGTTGATAATGAGGAAGCTTGAGAGGGAGCAAAGGATATTCTGGTTAATTATGATAAAATTAGCAATATTTCAAAAGACATTGCTCCAGAAAACTTGAGTAAGAACGGGAGTAACTATCTTAATTTTATGTCTAGTGAGGCGACAAGCTTCAAACGCTATTATCTGTCAATGGGTCTTTAATTATGATGCGGAGGTTTTTCCACCTTCTGTAAATCCAGTAATTCTTGGTCACAAGTGTAGAGGGCTGGAATCTTGTTAGATAAGAAGTTTGCAACGATGAGGGCATCTCTGCCACCAAGATTATATTGCACAGCCAAGTTAAGTGCAACCGTCGAGGTTTTCTTCGTTTGGCTGAAGAATTCGATGTACGGATGCATCAACAGCATCCTCAATCTTTTCTGTGCTTCACTTGGCATCCATTTTTGACTGAAGACGAGAGTATGATAGGTCTCATGAAGTACTGTTGGGTTAATGGCTACGATGTTTTCCTGAGACAGGTTGATCAATAGGTTTCCCAGCTTCTTGTGCTCAGGGTACGCCGGGTCGAGAGTATAACACAATATGTTTGTGTCAAGTCCGACCCGCATGCTATGGTGTCCTCCATATCGACTTCATCTTTGAAGGAGTCCAGTTCTCGGGTTTACCCGTCCTCGGTGGTTTGGAAGTAATCGTCTTACGGAACTCTTTCAGGAAGTCTGTATGCTTACCTAGAGATATCAGGAATCCCCTAGATGTCTTTTTAAGAATAACGATGTCTCCCACCTGCTCTCGTATATGGAGTGGAATGTACAGCCCCCCCTTAGAATCTATTTTCAGATGTACCTCCTCCAATTTCCACTAATATTAGGTGGGAAAGATATTTAAATGTTCATCACATTTTTATGCTCAATGCTTCTCAGACTTAGGATTATCTTCATCATCTCTTTCTGCAATCTCCTCTTACCTTTCTCGCTCCTTGGCTTTCTGCATCCGACAAGAACATGCTAGGCATCTTGGACAACTTCTTTGGGCTATCCATAAAATCAGTTTCAATATGTATCTTGCCATCATTATCTCCCAAATGCTCATCTCTATAATGCCACCCGACTTCGTATTCCACTTCCTATCAAGCATCTTTATGCCGCTTAATACATGACAAAAGAGAGAGTTCAAGGGGTTTTAAAAAACTTACTAAATTAGAATAGCCGACGCACTTATCTTGGCTCTTATGAAGAAAGAATGAATATTAAAAAGGGATTTTACAGCTTTGAGCCCATGAGCTTCACTAGGTCTACAAGCCTACATGAAAAGCCCCACTCATTATCATACCATGAAAATGTTTTCACAAAGTTTCCTTTTCCGTCGGGTGGAATGACTCTTGTATCTAGTGCGGAGAATATTGATGAGTGCGGGTTATGTAAGAAATCGACTGAGACTAGAGGCTCATCTACGTATTGAAGTATTCTTTTAAGATATGTTTCAGAGGCTTCTTTGAAAGCATTGTTAACCTCCTGCACGGTAGCTGGCTTCTCTAATTCACAGGTCAAGTCTGTTAGAGAAACATCTGGTACAGGCACTCTTAGAGCTATGCCATCCATCTTGCCCTTCAGCTCTGGAATAACCTCGCCTATCGCTTTAGCTGCACCCGTTGTCGTAGGTATTATTGAGAGTGCTGCGGCCCTAGCCCTTCTCAAATCCTTATGGACAAGGTCAAGTGTTCTTTGATCGTTAGTGTAAGCGTGGATTGTTGTCATAAGCCCCCTGACCACTCCAAAGTTTTTCAGAAGAACCTTAAGCATGGGTGCAAGCGAATTGGTGGTGCAGGAAGCCATTGAAACCACGTTATGTTTATCAGGATCATATTTCTCATGGTTGACTCCAATGACTATGGTTATATCCGGGTTTTTTGCTGGTGCAGAGATAATTACTTTTCGTGCTCCTGCTTGAAGATGCTTGCTCGCATTCTCCTTGTCTGTGAATAGCCCTGTGGATTCAATAACTATGTCTACGCCCATGTCCTTCCAAGGGAGTAGTGCAGGATCCTTCTGGGAAAGAACCTTAAGCTCTCTTCCGTCTACCTTTATCACATTCTCGCCTACTTCAACCTTGTTTTTCAACGGTCCGTGAATAGAATCGTATTTTAGAAGATGGGCATTTGTCTGCGTGTCTGCGATGTCGTTTACTGCTACTACTTCGAAGCTTCTTCCATATCCAGAGTCTTCCAATGCCGCCCTGTAGAAGAGTCTGCCTATTCGGCCAAATCCGTTTATACCAACTTTGATGGTCATTTTTCGGTAGAATGCCTTGCAGGGATGTTTAAAAACTTTAACCAATACAATTTGAGTAATAGCAAGAGTTTCATCACCCATCGAGAAAGATTGCCATGACTCAAGCAAACTCTTTGTCTGAAAGCAAACAGTATTGACATTGCGAAAAAGTATTAGAAAAGATCAGGGTGAAACAGTCATTTCTATCTTTAGAACGCTTATATATTAATTAATGGGTTTAATGAACAATGTTCTTTGCAAGAGGACGTGAAAGCATGACGCCTGAACCTGTATCCATTAAACATATAGAGTTAAGCAGGTTAAAGGAAAACGGAGACGTGAAATGAGAATAGCCTTTGTCTATGATGCAGTATACCCATGGGTTAAAGGTGGAGTTGAAAGAAGAATATACGAGATTGGTAGGAGGATTTCTCGCAACCACGAGGTTTATTGGCTTGGTTTAAAATGGTGGAGCGGCAAAGATATGGAGCTTGACGGGATTATCCTGCGGGGAGTAGGAGAAAAGAAGACGCTATATGTTGACGGAAAGCGCTCTATATGGGAAGCAATATACTTCGGGTTAAAAACACTATTTAGCTTTAAGGACAATTTTGATTTCATAGATGCTCAAGCGTTCCCATATTTCTCCTGTTTTTCATCTAAAATCAATTCGGTAGCTAAGAAATCTGCTTTGGCGATAACTTGGCATGAATTATGGGGTGATTACTGGTTTAAATACTTAGGTGCAAAAGGGTTAGTCGGATGGGCTGTGGAGAGAGCAGTGTGCAAACTCACAAACAGGCATATCGCAGTTTCAGGTATGACGCAGAGAAGCTTGAGAAAAATAGGTGTGGATGCAGAAGTTATTCCGAACGGGATAGATTTTGAAAGAATAAAAATGATCAAGAAGCATAAGGAGGAGTCTGACGTGATTTTTGCAGGCAGACTGATAAGGGAGAAAAACGTCGATCTGCTTATAAAAGCGGTGAAACTTTTGAAAGACTATTTTCCAGATATTAAGTGTATAGTGATTGGAGACGGGCCGGAGAAGGAGGCCTTGGTAAAACTTTCAGAGGATCTAGACCTACACTCAAATATTGTTTTCAAAGGGTTTCTAGAGAATCATGATGAAGTTATCTCATACATGAAGTCTTCCAAAGTTTTTGTCCTTCCTTCGACAAGAGAAGGATTCGGCATAGTGGCGTTGGAGGCGAATGCGTGCGGGTTGCCTGTGGTCACGGTTAAGCATCTTAGAAACGCGTCCTGCGATTTAATAGCAGAGAACTTGAATGGGTTCATATGTCATCCTTCGGCTGAAGATATTATGAGGAAGATTCTGACAGCCATGGAGAAAGATATGCGGGACGCATGTTTCGAAAACGCGATGAAGTATGATTGGAATAGAATAGTTGGCCTTTATGAGCATTTCTTAAGTAAATTATTCGACGAGTGAACGAACATCTTTTAAGATTCTGGATACTGTGCTATTGTTAAAATATGGTGTGAGTTCACCGTGAAGCAATATAGAACAAACCACAGGGCCTAATCCGTTTGAAATAATCCTATTGAATGCTTTCCATGTTAAGACTGATACTGCAGACATCCTCCTCATATCGACCAGTAGGATTCTCCATTTCCTGCAGAACCTAGCGGCTGAAGGTAAAACCTTGATTCTCTTCAAGTATGTTGCCTTAGCATACATGCCTCGCTTGGACTTGATCCTTGCCCTGGACAACGCCACCACACATATGAAATCCCTGTTCTCCGGGTCCATCCTCCAATATTTGTCGTGTTTAACAGCGTTAATTAGATCTTCCGCTTCTCTTCTCGTCAGTCCCCGGAACACGCTTCCTCTAAACATAGAGAACGTTAGGCCTGTAGCCCTTTCTATGAAAAATTTTCATATTTTCTACTTTTCTTCCTCAATCTTAAAGGAAAACATGCATGTATTATCTCCCTTAGCAATACATTGCTCCTTTGTTAAAGAAACCTTATTCGTCTTGAAGACTTTATTCAGGAAACCTTGGAAGATTCCCCTGACAAACATTTCTAAGGTATCGTGCAACGGATTATCTCTGGGAAAGGGTAGTTCGGCGAAAGATATTTTTCCCGAAGACGAGTTGTTTAACTCTATTGAAACCTTCCCCAATCCTTTTTCCTCAAAGGCGCTTCGAAAAACGTTGAAAGCCTCCTCCTTTTTCTCGACAGACGCTTCCCCAGCGATGTTTTGACCGATGCCGAAGCCAGCGTAGTTGAGAATTATACCAGAGCCGCTCCCGAAAACCCTGTTAACCTCCTGGGCCAACCTCGCTAAATCAGATTTCTTAAAGACGATTTTCTTCTCCGCCTCCTTCAACGATTCCTTCGGAGGGAGAAGGCTTAAGACGTCTTCCCTTAATTTCACACCATAGCTTACAATTACCCCCTTATCTATCATCTCTCTAATACGCTTATTAACCTCTTCCTTAGATATGCTGACTGCGTATGCAATGTCTTCATAGGAAGACCGTGGATTCATGTTTAATACGGCAAGTATTTTCAGATCTGTTTCATCAGGTGTCGCCAAGGCTTTCTACCCTCCTGAACTAGGCTGTAGCTCTACCACCTTAATCTTATAAAACTCGGCAAGTTCTCTTGCATCACTGGTCAGCCTAGGCTTAACTATGAGAGTGGCATCTCTAATAATCTCTTCAACGTCGTTCTGCTTGGTATAGAACCTCACTACTGGCGCTACAGTTATGTTCGATATATCGAAAATAATGTCGCACACAATCGGCTTATCGTCAGCTATAACGCTTACGTCGAATTCATGCATTATTCCGGATTTACCTAAAATTTTTACATTTTCCTCAGCCTTTAAACCGATCATTGAAAGATATTCTATGAGTTGCTTCTTAAAGGCACCACGCTCTTCCTCGCTCCTCTTTAACTCCTGCTCTATGGAAAGAGGCCGGACCACTATCTCCTCGGGCTGTATCATCCCGTCGAAGAGCCTTTTGAAAGACTGTATTAAGGCACTGCTGTTAGTCCATAGTGCAGTAGCTTCTTTCCTTTCTATTCGACTGCTTCCCGGTGGTTTAGTAAATAGGAGGAGCTGCCGGTTATCCACTATGACAAAATATGGGGCAGATAAACCCATTGTTTTAACCTCCATTATTTCCGCGTACTTCTTAAGGTAAGATATGATGCTAGAGGCTCGTGAAACACCGTGCGTAAGTATTTGCGTACGAACATTCTTCCTGTTTAAATCACGAAGTTTGTATAATACTCCAGCATTATAGGCTCTTACAAGATCTGCTCCGAAAGCCACGATGTCAACCTCCTCCCTAGCCTCATTCAACATATCTGAGAACCTAGCGTATATCTGCTCCATCCCCTTCAAGAGCTGAAGCTTCTCCCTCTCTTCAAGCGTAGAGGGTACTTGCACTGTTTTCCATACTTCCATAAGCTCTTCCCTGCTTTTCTCCATCGACATCACCCTTCTTCTCTGCGCCTCTATCAAGATCTCCAAGGCTTTCTCAAAACCTATTGCGGAGAATTTGGAGGGCCGGTCTAGACTTGCCTCTATAATCCCCTTGTTTTGAAGACTTGTCAATATGTTGTATACTTCTGTCCTAGAAATCCCTAGAGAACGGCCTATTTCGCTCGCAGTTATCGGTCCAAGTTTTAAAAGCTGTATGAAAACTTTTGTCTCATTAGCCGTTAAACCATATTCGCCAAGCTCCTCGAAAAGCCTTTCAAACCCTTGAAGCTCTTTTTTAGCCTCTCCGGCGGCGGGCTCCTCTTCATTAATACTGTCTGTCATTATTAAAACATACTCATGGATGTTACTAATTAACTTTTCGACGAAAGACGAGGTATTACTTTTCAAGAGTATTTTCAAAAGACGGTTTTCGACAGGAAATGCCGGTTGGAACAGAAGGTTTAAAACGCAAATCCTTAAGTATGAACCGCTGATTTTCGATTGAAAATGATTGGGTTAATCCTAGCCGCTGGCAAGGGTACTAGGATGCGTCCCTATTCAAATGCTATTAATAAAGAGATGTCGCTCATCGGCGAAAGCCCTGTCATAGAATACAATGTGAGAGCGCTTGCAAATGCTGGAGTGAAGAAGGCCTTCATAGTTCTCGGAGAAGGCAAATGGCAAGTATTGGAATACTTGAGGGATGGAAGCAGGTTTAACATAGCTCTCTCATACATTTACCAGGATATTGGTGGAAAAGAGGAGAATAAGGGCACTGCAAAAGCAATACAGTCTGCTGAAAAATGGATAGAGGAAGATTTCATAGTGATCTATGGAGACTCCTTCTTCCACCCGTATGAATTTCTAAAGGATGAGATTATGGCGCATTCAAGAGAGAAGGCTGATGCAACTATGGGAATCTACATGATGAAGGAGCATAAAGATTATGGTGTTATACGGGTAAGTGGGAATAGGGTTGCAGACATTCTTGAGAAAGCCGAAAAGGAGGAGGTTGAGGAAGCTAAGGTTAATAACATGTTTGCTGTTAACTCTGGTCCAATACTTTTTAAGAATGAAGTTTTTGACTACATAAAGAAAACCAAGGCCTCTCCCTCTGGAGAATACTGGATAACCGACACAATAAGGCTCATGATTAAAGACGGTAGAAAAGTGCTTGCTTACAAGATACCTGAAGAAGTTTTCTGGAGAGACATTGGGAGGATGGAGCATAGAATAGAGGCAGAAGCATACCTCTTAGGTAAGCTGGGCAATTTCAAAAAGTAGGGTAAACTAGTTTCTTAAGGATTGCTCAACAGCCTTCTGAATCATGGTTAAAGCTTCCTCGAGACCGATGTCCAGCTTAAACTGGATTCCTCCTACATTCTTCCTGCCGCCGGCTCTAACACCCTCGTTTTTTCTCAACTCTAGATAAACCTTGTTTAAGTCTAATCCTCCTCGTGTGGCTATGGTTGCAGAAACCGGTTTACCTTTTCTTAAACCTATGGAGAGAACCACACCCTCGTAATCTTCCTCAAGCTTAAACATGAGCATTCTCCTAGCTGCAGCCTCAAGCTGATCTGAAACATTATACGTGAAATATACGATGCTGCCATCTATTCTCTTTACGGCGCCATTCAGTTTTTCAACCTTGTCTTCCACGATTTTCCATTTGCTCAACTCTTTCTCAACCCATTCTAGGAAACGGTTCCAATCCATCCTGTGTATGGTGAGGGTAAGCTCCTTCTTGACATCTTCCCTCATACTATTTAAGAGGAACGCTTTGTTTATTTTATCCGCCAGCTCTGACTCTATTTTGCCAGAATCTATCTGATCTATTGCCTCCAATATCCTGAAACCATTCTCATCGATTTCAAGGGTTTCTCTCAAAACCTCAAACATGAGTTTTGAAACGCTTCTTAAACCGCTGTTAAACAATACTTCTCTTGTCTTATCCGAACCATTGTAAAGCGCTATGAAAGGAGCTGAATAATGATGGTCTATTAAAACATTCCGCCCCACATATGTTAATCCCTTGCTCAGTGGAAGCTCTATAAGTATGCTTTTCGTAACCTTAAGAGAATCTATTTCACTAGGTTTAGGGTATTGAATTCTTAAAATGTCTGAGCCTAGGGCTCTAGCTATCAAAGAGGCGGCGAAAATCCCGTCAAGATCCGGGTCACTAAATATGGTGTACTCCGGATGATCCTCTATGAATTGAAAGAGTATTTTCCTACCCTCTTCACATTCAATGCTCAAGCCATGGTTCCCTCTGCTTCACAGCGTTGTTAAAGCCTTGAAGAAGCATTATTTAAACTATTTTGTAAACACTCTTGAAACTTAAGAAAAGTAGAGTTTACTATTAAAGTTGATGCTTGGTAAGCTATAGGAGACTCGGTATTCCAAGCATACTGATTATAATGTTTAAAACCCAGATTATTACCGCGATTACCACTGCACCGATCCATCTTACTTTGAACATCTTTTTAAGAATGAAGAGCCATATTATTAAAGCCAGTAAGCCTCCTAACGCTATTCCTAAATACGCAAATATTTCGAAAACAATTGCACCAAGCAACGCGGTAATAATAGAATTAACTAGATCGCTCTTTTCACGTTTTTTAGGATATATTATTACTGCAAGGTATATCACGATTGTTGAGACTCCCCATGCAACAAGGAACTCAACTACCCTCGGTATCATGGTTCGAAAAATACGAGCCATAATTTAAATCTTTTAAAAGAGTTTTACAATGCTTAGAAAAAGAATGAAGGCTCCAACCAATAGACAGTAGTAGGCAAACTTATGGAAGCTCCGCCTAATTACATATTTTCTAACAATTCTTAAGGTAAGATAACCTACAGTTGCAGCGACTAGGATCCCTAGGATAATCGTGAAAGACTCTTGCTCGAAGTTAACATCTCCAAGTTTAACAATGCTTCCCCCTATTATGCTTAAAACAGATAGGAGCAGGGAAAACCTGTAGGCCTCGCTACCTTCAACTCCTCTTAATAGGGCTGTTGAAACCGTTATCCCTGTTCTTGAGATTCCGGGAGTAATGGCAACTGCCTGTGCAAACCCTATTAAAAGCGAATCAAAAACATCCAGATCTTTCCTAGGTTTAGAGTATTTTGTTGAATATAGGATGACGCCGTTAACCAGCATAGCTATTCCTGTGGCGAAAAAGTTTGAAAACATTGCTTCGAAAACATCTTTCAATAAAAAGCCTATCAGAGCAGTAGGGACGGTGGCCAGTATAACATATATGAAAATGCGGCCTTCTTTACTTGAAAAATCAAGTTTCAACACCGCTTTAAGAATAGTCAATAAGTCTCTTCTTAAAAACAAGACTACTCCTGCTAGGGTTCCGAGGTGAAGCATGACATCGAAGGCAACGGAAACATTAATCTTAAACAGTTCTTGAAAGATAACCAGGTGCCCGGAGCTTGAAATCGGAAACCATTCTGTTACACCCTGAACAAAGCCTAGAAAAAATATTTCGGCAATTCTTGTCTCCGAGGCCTCGTAAAAAGAAGAATTATTGGCCGTAAGAGGATTAACAGGTGGAAACAGGCTTTGAATAAGTATAGATATAGGAAAAAGGAAGATTAGCATCCAGTGTTTTATTTGAAGCATGCTTTTTATCAAGGTGTCTTTTATAAAAGCTTTGAGTTTCTGGTCGGAACCATCACTCTGAAATAAGTTTAGAGGCATATTCAGGCTTTTGTGGTTAATGCTGAACCAGCTTATCATGGAACTGGTTTACAGTTGCAGACCATTCAAGGATAAGCCTTCTAATATGTGTTACGACTTCATGAACATTCTCTTGCTCCATGCGTTGATAAGGCGACTCAATCTTTGCGTGAACATATGCTGCGTAATTCTCACCGTCCTTCTTAACTTCGATTGTAGTATAGGCGTTGAACGGTCTGTTTCCACCTTTTCCATATTTGAAACTTACATAGTAAACAATATTTCCAGCTTCATCAACATTCTCATTATGACTTACTTCTGAAATCTTTAACTCCAATAGCATGCTGCTTTTAGACAATTGCTCGTACAAATAGTTTGCAAACATTTCAACTTTCTCTGTCGAAATTTTCAGTGGAAGCTTTACTATCCACGTATCTCCTTTAACTATCTTTTCCTCAATCTTCCATCTTCTTAAGAGCGAGGGTGTAGCTATTTTCGCCGCTCTTAACGCAGGAACCATTGAAGAAAATACGGCGGCCGTTACCGCAATCAACATGAGGTAAATCATGTCAAAAACAGAAGCCTTGACATTAACAGGAACAATTATGTTGAATGCATTCAATATTTTGAAAATCAGCATGCTTGAAATATACCCAATACCACAACTTATAAATCCCACTACGGCGGATTCTGCTAAGAATAGGAAGGAAATATGAGTAGGGTTTAAACCGATTGATGACAGGGTAAATATCTCTTTCTCTCTTTCATACACTAGCATGTAAAAAACTACCGCTATATTTAACATTGTGATAATGATTGGGATAACTACCGTGGAGCCAAAAACCTCTACGTAAAGCCCAGTAAAGTAGTATCTTATTCCCTCTGAACTCGGCATCGTAACGACGAAGTAGTTTCCGAGGCGCGACAAGCGTTCAGAGGTTTCCTTAGCTTGGGTACTGTTCCTGAAGGTGCAATAAACTGCAGAAATACGGCAGCCCAGTTTCTCTGCAACATAGGCGTTCGTTATCAGTAAGTAATTGCCAGGGACGGGTGTAGCGCTGGCCATCATACTTGGAAAATAGAGAGGTAGAAAATCAATATCAACAGGCTCCTTCAAGTTTGAAACCGCATCGTTGTCAAAGATTCCTACAATCTTCAGTTTCACCCCTCTGAAAAATATCACTGTTCCCACATCTATATTCGCAATATCGGCTAAGTATCTGCTTATAAGGACTGAATCGCTTTCCGTAATCAACCTCTCCATAACTCCTTCCTCACGTATAATATTATTCAACTGGTCGAAAGAAGGGCTTTCTCCAGAAATTCCTAAAATACCATAGATCGGTATTCCCTCTATAAAACCTAGTGCACGAGACGTAGTTGGGGACACCATCCTGTATCCCAGCTTCGAAATCTCCTTTTGAGCATTTATGAAGCTCAAGTCCTCATAAGTCAAATATCCTTGAGGTCTAGATATGATTGAGTAGGAAGGTTTATCGGCAGGCCATGTTTTTACTAGTAACAGGGAGTTTGTTCCGAAATCGGCTCTCATTGAAGTTAAGGTTGCTAAGGCCAAGACCATCATTGCCATGGAAGATAGCGTTAGAAAGGCTCTGGACCTTCTCTTCTTCAAGTTCCTGATTGAATAAGAAATAGCGATTCTTATTGCAGGTAAAATCGAAACTCCCCGCTCACTTTTACCCTCTCCTAGGAAACGAGAGGCGAGAAACATGATTGCAAAAATTAGAATTGTACAGATTCCACCTATTAGACCAAGCGGAGAAGCCATTGAAAAAACTGGAAAAGCCAAATATGTTATTATCAACAGGATTATAAAGCTGATTGCAGTAGCTGTTGCGAAATGCTCTTTCTTTTCAATAAACAATGAGCCGATTGCGAACGCAAGGGGAATGATAACCACAAAGATTAAGACTTGGTTTAAACTTGCCTCATTCATCATATTCTGCACGCTTTCGGTTATTGTTTTGCTAGACGTAATGATCTCCTGTTGATATGCAAGAATCTCAAGCGGATCTGAACTGTTCAAAATCAACGAGTTCAGCTCTTTAAGCTGATTCAGCCTATACGCTTCAAGCCCCATGTAAAAACCCATATTTCTGGCTTCTTCCACTAAGTTTTCAGCGGAAGCAAGAGCCCTATCTACAGCAGGTTGGTTTAATTTAACTTGAATCATTGCTGGCTGATCAAAATAAATTTCGGAACCTCTATGCAGCTTAATAGGCTGACCCTCGTCTCCAATTTTAACCGTGATCACCCCCATTTTTGAAGATGCTGAAATACCTATTGACAAGTTTTTCTCTGCAGGAACTATAATCATGTTTCCCGTAATATTAAGAAGATTCAGAATATGTGTTCTCTGCAACGTATAATTTAACAGTAAATCTTCGTTTTTTTCGCCTATTAAATTAACATAAAGTTCTTGCGTCGTAACTATTGAGGCATTAAAGGAAGGAATCGTCGTCAAAACTTTTACAAGGACACCGGGACATAATGATATTACCACCTCTCTTGTTTCACCACCATAAAGTCTTCCTAATGAAACCATTTTAGGCACATACAAATCGGCCTTGTTCAAAGAAGGCCCTATGATAGTTACCTCCGTATCGGATGGGACTGTTATAACAGTTTCGTTTAAAATTTTGACAATTCTATAGTGTTCATTCATCGAAATCAAAAAATACTGTGGTTTAGACGGCTTAGGATCTAGCAAGATCTTTAATGGAACTAATGGTTTAATAACGAAGCGTTGAGAATTTGCGTCCAATTTAGTTCCATTTTTTAAATATAATTCTGTTGAAACCTCAAAGAAGTGTTCTGCATCATCATACTTTGGCGCCTCAAAAACATATCTTCTCGCTAAGATTGCGCCAGATGATGAGGAAGGAAGCCTAAACTCGACCCTTTCGGCGGATATTACTTCATTAGAGGAACGGTCTATCAGACGCCAGTACAACACTGCATCTAACTCTTCTTGGAAGACATCGTTTACAACCCACATGTTTATTCTTATCTTGGAATCCGACAGAAAGCATAATGAAGTAACGCTATTCTGATAGTCGCCGTCGAGCATTATCACAGTATGTATGGGGTTAAAAGCGTTTTTCACCTCGTAATAAGACCGTTTTACGAAACCATAGTAATCTACGATTGATCCGGTGACATTCGGCAGATAGTCGGTGAGCGGCAGTAAGCTTATGCCAATGGAAATACTATTCTTAAGTATCCTAGCCCTGTCTATTGCACACCTGACTACTAAAGATTGATAGTTTTGGCTTAGCTCAACTAAGCTAGATGTGTTATCAGACATGTTTAACCAATAAGTGTTCGCCAGTTGTAGGTCAAGACCCTTCTCCCTAAGGAATTGCAGGATCTGTTCATAGGATGAGGCTTGAGTTAAATTCCAAAAACACGAATTTAAACTAGGCAGGCCCGTTGGAACAATTATGTTTGGAAAGATTCCTCCGTAATAAATATAGCGAGCCCAGCCATCTGTTCCCCAACCATAATCAAAATACATTTGATAATTTCCGGAATATGGCAAGAGTACAATATCTGTCTTAACTGTTCTCGCCAACCTTTCTAATTCAGAATCCAAGTAATAGTTCACTCTTGAATCATAATACATCGACTTTTCATTCATCCAGCCGGGAAGCGTGTGGGGACAAACTATTACGACTGACGGATAATTATAAGTTAGTAGCAAGAACTCGGTAAGTTGTGTCTTAACCAGTTTAGAATACTGTTGTGAATAATCCAGAGACGGATAAGAGCCTAGAAGAGGAAAATCAGCTTGAACTATAATGCCCTCTATAGAAGTTAATTCGTAAAATTCCTTGGGGGCAACATGGGCAAAAGCTCTCAGGAAATTAATATTAGCGTCCTTAAGAATGTTTAACGTTTCATTTATTTCTGGGTAGAAATTAGTTAAAGGATAGTATTTTGTAAAATAGGCGCCGCCTCTCAGGAAAGTATTCACTTCATTTATCTTTAGATAAGGACGGGGCCATGAGAAAGAGGCTTCTAAAGATCTTAATCCGAAAAATGTTTGAATTGAGCCTGCATAAGCATCATTCTGGTATAGGCTGATGTTAGCAGTATAAACAATTGATGCTCCTCTATCCCATGAAGACCAGAATTCAGGGTTAGGAAGAGAAATATCAAACGTATACCATCTTCTTTCTTTACTACGCAAGCTTATGCTAAAGGATTGTTCTGCAACAGTCGTATTAGCTGGGTCGATTTTCCTTATTCTTAAGACGGCTGAAAAATTCTTATCAATATCACCCTTGTTTTGAACCAAAACTCTAAAGCTCAAGGAAGTAGGATTAGAGTATTGCTTAACATCAACCAGAACAAGGTTGACAGTCGCATCATAGGTCCCGACGAGCATAACATCCCTCCACACCCCGATTAAAGAATAGTTTATTTTGGGGAAAACCTCTGAAAAAGAGTATGGTCCAGCAGGATATACTCTAGATTCATAAGGATACCTAACAACAGGCGACTCTATATGTAGCGTTAACACATTAACCCCGTTCAGGTTAACAGTATCATCTATATCGAAAAAGAATGGTGAGAAGTATGAGTAATGCTCTCCTAGATAGACTCCGTTTAACCAGGCTTTCCCAATACCCCACACTCCTTGAAAAACCAGCCTAAGCCTCTGCCCCCTCATTACTTCAGGTATTTTAAACGATACTCTAACCCATATTGATGAGTTTGACTGCACCGCCTTATACAGGAATGGTACTTCAACCCGGCTCCAAGAACGGTCATCATATGAAGGATCATAATAAATACTAGTGCTTCCCTTCTCAAAGGAATCAATCTTGTAGCTCCAGTTTCCAACTATTCTTTCTCTCAAAATATAGAAATAATCGAACGGTACTAAGTTTGAGGTGGCATCATCCAGCGGGTTTTCAGAAGATGCTTGCGGAAAAACCTTCAGAATAGGCAGTATGGAAACGATTAGTAGTATCGTTAGAACTAAGAGCAGTTTCGACAGGTATTTCGTGGACATGGCTTAAACTACTACGTTTTATAGTAGCTATTTAACGTTTTATAATTAGCTACATAACAATCGTAACGCTTAAAACATATCCTTAGGAGTTGAGATGTTTTAATTCCATATTACATTTTCTTAAGGCATCGGTCGTATCTCAAAAAATAACTCTTATTCTGCAGGGGTACTCTGAATTAAGCCTAAGATATAGTAGAAAAATAAAAAAAGAGTGGGAGATTTATTTCCGGCGTTTCATGACTAGGTAGACTACTACTACCACCACTATCACTACGACTACGATGCCTATCAGCAATTCTGTTGAGATTCCTGCTGCCGGTGTTGGCGTCGGTGTTGGTGTCGGTGTCGCTGTAGGTGTGGGTGTAGGTGTAGCAACTGCCACAGGTCTGAGCCTGCGAACAAGTGCACGTACATGCGACTGCCCGCTTCCACAGTAGGGACCTACAGGCAGTAGCGGGCTGTCCTCGTTTGGCCACCCTGTCCAGTATTTTGTGCTATAGATGTACCAGACGGGGTGTCCTCCCTCAGGTATGATTGGTAGGTCCTCCAGAATAATCTCCTGTATCTGTCTAGCGGCCTGTCTCTTTGCATCGCCAGTCAGCGTGTCAAGGCTTTCAATAAGTTCTATGAGTTCAGTGTTAACGTAGCTTCCGTAGTGGTTCCAGCATCCGGAGTATGTTCCGACGAACATCTGCATGTAGCGCTCATACATGTCAGCGTTTATGCCTGAATGCATGCAGAAGTCTGCGAAGTCATAGGTGTTAGCGTCCATCGCACCAGTGTAGCCACCCCAGTCCTTGAAGTCTATTGTGAACGGTATGCCAAGGTTGCTGCTAACAGCCTCAGCCACAGCAATATCTATTGCGTTAACGTCAGACCATCCCTGAATATCCATTATTGCCCAAGTGCCTACGTCAGACTCGCCGAGCTTCACGTTTACACCTGCTTGATCTGGAAGCTGGTCTGCAGCTCCAAAGCCTTCCGCAAGCCATTCTGAAGCCTTCTTAACAACCTTACCTACAACAAGGTCGATGTCACCATAGTAGTTCATCATCGTCTGCACCCATTCCATGCTCGGGCCATCCTTTGTGTACCAGTTATCACCAACCTTTATGCAGTGGTCGTTCAGTATTGCAAGTGCCTTATTTATGTACTCGTTAATGTTCTTACCGCTAAAGGTACCATACTCCTGAATGTATTGGTTCTCAAGGCTCGTGTTTACAAGCTCTCTAGCAGCAGCATCTGTCCAAGGTAGTAGTAGCGGGCTGGGGTCGAACAGGTATCCTGAGGAGGCAATATTGACCTTCTCGTAGTCTATCACCATGGTTATAGCTTTGCGCAACCATGGTTCGCACAACGGGTATTTGCGGTGGTTGGCAACCAATAGTAGAGTGCTTCCCTCAGCGAAGTATGGTGGGTTCTTGAAGTATGTGTGCAGGAAGCCGGGTGCCTGCCACACGTCTGGAGGCACGAAGTTTCCATCCCAGTCAATCATTCCAGCTTGGAGGTCAGCGTAGATTGCATCATTACTCTTGTAATAGTTTCCACCCCTGTAGCCGAAGAAGTTTGGAGCAGGCTCGCCTAGAACCTCCTTACCCCACCAAAGCGGGTTCTTCTTCATGATAGTGTAGGTTGCACCAGGATCATGGTACCAGGATAAGTACATTCCGGAGGCAACCCTGTACTCCGCCGGAAAGTCTGACGCAGCCCAGTTATTAGCAAACGCCTGAATGTTACTCCATGAGCCTGCATAGACTGCCTCCCAAACATCTTTCGGAAGTATTGGGTAAGCACGTACCACAGTACGCCACGCTACTGAGCTATACCTGTATGATTCGTTTAAGTGAATTATGAAGGTTCTGTCGTCAACTATTTCGAACTCCCGCATTCTGGTTTTAAGACCAGCCATGTAGTATGCATTAGCCGGAGAATCTGGGAAGGCTCCGTAGAGGAAGTAGGTATACTTCACGTCCTCCGTGGTTATTGGTCTATATTGTGCTACACCGGCGGTGCTGACCTCCATGGAGCTACTCCAAGCATTCCAGTCGGTGATTTTCACCCAGTATATGCCGCTTCGTAGCGTAACCTTTATTCCTAGCCCATCGTTAATCCATTCGACATTCTCGCCCAGCTCCTTGATTAGCTGACCGTTTGAAGCATCAATTCCAAACATAGGCTCGTACATGAGCATGACGTCCCAGCCGCATGCTCCTTCCAACTGTGTGACTGGGTTGAAGTTTGACTCATCTGGCCAGTAGCCGGTTCCCCAGATAATCTGTTCTCTCGGTATTTGTTGCGCGCTTACAAATGGAATACTTGTGGGAAGAACGATTCCGAAAAGCAGTACAAACGAGATTACCAGTGTTTTACTTATTTTTTTTATTGGATAATGGCTTTCTTTGCCCATCCTTATCACCTTTTACGTTCTTAAATAATTGACAGGTATTTAAAAAGTTTACTGGCCTTTATCTCCGGAATCATCCATTTTAATATGAAAATTAGGGTTTTCAGCGTCCTAAGCCTGATCCCATTCCCATTTCTCATATAATCGGGGAGCACTTGCAAGAAGCATCTTAGTATACGGATGTTTAGGCCGGTAGAATACTTCGTCTCTTAAGCCTTCCTCCACTATTTCACCTTTATTCATCACGAGTATCCTGTCAGACAGGTACTGCGCCTGCCCAATGTCATGTGTTATGAACAGTATTGATAACCTTCTTTCCTCCTTCAGGTCTAGGAGAAGGTTCAAGATGCCTGCGCGTGTAGATGCGTCGATCATGCTCGTCGGCTCATCAGCCACCAGTAGCTCTGAACCAACTAGTAGTGCTCTCGCTATCAGGATGCGTTGCATTTGTCCTCCACTCAACTGATGTGGAAATCTGCCTAGGACTTCATCTGGATTTAGCATAACTGCTTTCAAAGTAGACCTTATAATTCCGTCTTTTTCATCACTTGGAGGAGAACCGATAAGTTTCAATGCTTTATCTAAGATGCGGTCAACCCTGTAAAACGGGTTGCAGGCAGAATACGGGTCTTGAAAGATTGCTTGTACCCGCCTATAGTAGTCTTTTATGTTATAGGAGAATATGCTTTCTCCGTTAATAAGAATACTTCCGGAAGTCGGTTCAATCATCCTTAGAATCATCCTTGCAACTGTTGTCTTCCCACTGCCGCTTTCACCAACTAGTCCAACTATCTCCCCCTTCTTTATTTTAAAAGATACGTCCTTTGCACCATAAATCGTCTTCCTTTTTATTAGACCCGCGGTGTATATTTTAGTTAAGTTCTCACATTCTAAGAAGGATTCTAAAGTTTCCATTATCTACCACCTCTACTATAAAGCCAGCAGGAAACCTCTCGCGCCCCTCTTTCAGAAGTTATTATTGGAGGTGCTTCACTCCTACAGATATCCATGGTATAAGGGCATCTTGGGTGGAACCTGCAGCCAGGCGGAGGATTCCTTAAATCAGGATGCTCTCCAGGTATACTCTTTATGTAGCGGCCTCTTTCTCTTCTCTTAGGCTCATAAGAAACTATGGAGGTCATGAGCCCCTGAGTATATGGGTGGAGTGGAGAGTTTATTATTTCATCGGTAGCTCCTGTTTCAACAATTTTTCCGGCATACATGACTGCAAACCTGTCGCAGATTTGTCTCAAAGTAGAAATATCGTGGGATATGAATAGTATGCTTTCAATGATATTCGCCTGTTTTAAATCTAGGAGTGCTCTTATCATGTTTTTCTGCGAGACTACGTCCAAGGCGGAAGTCGGCTCGTCGACTATGAGGAGCTTCGGGTTCCAAAGAGTCGATATGCCTATTACAACTCTCTGTTTCATTCCGCCACTGAGTTCAAAAGGGTAGCGATCAAGCACCCAAGGCTCAAGCCCCAGTTTCTTAAAATGTTCCCCGGCCATCTTAATAACTTCCTCCTCCTTTGGTTTTTCTCCAGTACGCTCTTTCATAACGTCCATGAGGAAACGGCTTATCTTCTTTACTGGGTTCAATGACTCCATAGAAGCTTGAGGCACATAAGCCATACGCTTGCATTTAACCTCTTTTCTTAATATTTCCGGAGAGATATGATATATGTCAAACCCGTCAACAATGATTTTTCCACCCTCATAACGTAGTGTTCTCGGCGGGGTGGCTGAAACAAGTTCCGCGAGAGTAGATTTCCCGCATCCTGATTCGCCGGCAAGACCCAATACTTCACCACTATCAAGTGTAAGCGTAACTCCATCTACACCGTAAACTACGCCGAACGTACCCCTGTAATAGCCCTTTAGATCTTCGATTTCAAGTAGATGATCCGCCATTTTTCATCACGCCCTACGCAACCTAGGGTTGAATATCTCATCCATGCCTGCATGCATAATGAAGATGGCTGAAAGGAGCAAGGTCAGTACAATGCCTGGAGGAATGTACCACCACCAAAGGTTTCGCCAAGATGCAACAGAGTTGTTCATGCAGTTATATAACATGCTTCCTAACGTGATATTATACTGAGGCAGCGGCCCTACCCCAAGCAAGCTGATCCCTGTTTCAGCTAACATGCCCCCGCCAGCTAACAGTACGAAGACCATGGTAATATAAGCTAACATATTTGGCAAGACCTCTTCTACCACTATCTCTCTGCTCCGCATTCCAGACATCCGGGCCAAATTTACGAATTCTCTTTCCTTTAAGCTAAGTACTTGAGACCTTATTGTTCTAGCCGCCCAGGGCCACGAGGTTAGAGCTATCAATAAGGCCACGAGGAAGATGGATCTGCCTTCTCGCCCTACGGCTGACGCCAAGATTAGTAATGCAGGGTATAATGGGAAAACCATAACAATGTTAGTAACGAAGTTGCAAATCTCGTCAATTATGCCTCCTTTATATGCCCCTATAGCACCCAGCAAAACGGCAATCAGCGTACCTAAGCTCCCGCTAAGTATTCCTACGAAGAGAGAATTGCGGATACCGGTGCATAATTGAGCAAACACATCCTGCCCCCATGGAGCAGTTGTCCCAAGCAGATGCCCACCAGTAAGCGGGGGCAACCCTCTTTCACTCCAATTATACTTTAACGGGTCAGGAGTTACAAAGGGACCTACTATCCCCAATAGAGAAATCACCATAACAATCGTGAAGCCGAAGACAAACTTTCTACTTTCTAATAACTGTCTCCACAGTCCACCTATTCGCCTTGAATATGACTTCTCTGCTCCCATCGTAATTCGCCTCCCCGTTACTGTCCCCATCATAATCTACCTCCGATACGAATGCGCGGATCCACAAGCCCATACAAGATGTCGATTAAAAAGTTACCGAAAATCACAACAACCATTATGACCAGAAAGGAGCCGAAAATCAACGGATAGTCAGGACCGCTTACTACCGCACGATACATAAGGTCCCCGACTCCAGGCCATCCAAAGACGGCTTCAATCACCGTGGTTTCTCCAATAAGAGCACTTAGATACAAGTTAAGACCTGTGAACTGAGGAAGTATTGCATTCCTCTGAGTATAGGATTGAACCTTCTTTCTCCTAAAGCCTAATGCTTCAGCGTAACGCACGTAGCCTGAATCCATTTCGTGAACAACCATTGATCTCATTCCAGTAGCCCACCCGCCTAAATACACTATGAATAATGAAATAAATGGTAGGCAGTAGTGCCACAATATACTTTGAAAAGTAGCAAAGTTCCAGCCAGGTATGATTTCCGCCGTAATCCAACCATAGGGCGGGAAAATACCAAGTCTTACTGCAAAAATATACACAAGAACCATTCCAAGCCAGAAGCTTGGCAGCCTGTTTGAGAAAACGGAGATGAAATAGATCAAGTCGCTCAATTTTCCACCCATGTATGCGGCTTTAGCTCCAATCCAGTTCCCTAAGAGAAAACTGATAATAAGTATAGGGAGAGCCAAGGCTAGGGTGAACGGCAATTTCCACGCAACGATTTCCGCAACGGATTTTCCAGGCAGAATGGTTACTGTTATTCCTAGGTCTCCTCTTAGAATTTGACCCCAGAACGATATGTATTGCTCCAGTAAAGGTCTGTCGAACCCATAGTAGCTTAACATGTTTTCTCTTATTTTCTGCCAATCTACTCCCGGAGTGGCTGTTTGCCGTGGAATCAGACGGTCAATAGGATTACCCGGCATAAGCCGAGGTATGAAAAACACAAAGGTCACTGCCACAAATGCTACAATCCCATAGAAAACAGCCTTTTTAAGGACAAATCTTGCGAAGGGATTAGCAAATGGATTCCGCAAATGGCTAACACCGCAAAAAGGGAATATTACGCATATATAAACTTTTAGCCAGCGTTTTAATAAAATACCTCTATCCGCTAAACCGTTAACACAATTACCGTTATTCTGCCTTATATACACCAAATAATTAACTTGTTTTCGTGAACCTAAAATAAAGCAATATTTTGAAAAAAGCTCTGTCATCGCTAAACATGATCTAAAGTATTTCAAAAATAGGCTTTTTAACGAGTCGCTCTAATTATGCTGCAAAAATTTATTCAAATTTTCTTGGTAATATTCTAATTCAAATTCTATAACAAAAATGTTAGAAGGCAATTTATAGATTCTAGCGAGGTTGTTTAGAGATTTCTAAAAATAGAAAGGACTGATAAACAGTCTAAACATTCTTTTGACCCCTTCAGGATTATTTTTACAGAGCACTTATAGAGATCTTTTATCTCCTCTTCTTCCGAGAAGGCTTATTAATGCTCAATATTAATGAGAGCATGTTGTAGCAATGAAGCGTGTTTCATCAGCTAAAGTTTTTCGAAGCCCCGCCCTTAAATACAACAATACTAATAGAAAGCCCCTCTGAACTTTACTGATCGCATAGACGATGCATGACTTAGAAAGACGGTTCTCCATCCTTTCGATTTTTAGAAAAGTGATTGTAGCATCGCTATTTTCTCTGAATGGTTCTCATGGTCTTCTCATCACTCACCTTATATTTTATCATAGAATTTCAAATAGATTTTGTATAAGAAAAAAGAGAGAGGAAGAAAGTTGGATTTTTAAAAAATTGACAAGGGGGACGAGAGGCCTTTTTGGAATAGAAAAGCAGGGTTTAGCCCAGAATACTGGGATCTCGCTTGCACCCGCCATGATAAGTTGAAAGAACCGGTTGACCACGCTAGCTCACGTGTAGAAATAATTATGGCGCTAGCCATGAAAACCTTTTAAATTAATAGGAGGCCTTATGTTTCCAGTTGAGTACAAGTGAAGAACAGCGGAGTAAACCTATGCTTAAGAGAAAGCTTGGACTGCTGGATGCGGTTTCAATAGGTTTAGGGGCTATAATTGGGGCAGGGATATTCGTTTTAATAGGGATTGCAAGCGGAATGGCTGGTCCTGCAGTCTTTTTTTCAACTATTATTTCAGGTGTAAGTGCAACTTTCACAGCGTTAAGTTTCGCAGCACTTGGGGCTGCAATGCCGAGGGCAGGTGGAGTTTATGAATATGGGCACGAATTAATATCTCATTCCTTCGGATTTATTTTAGGCTGGACATGGATCTTTGGAAACATCGTTATGGGTGCAACTGCCAGCCTTGGATTTGGGTACTATCTTTCATCAGCCTTCGGTTTCATCCCGTTTAAAGTTGGAGCCTTGATAATAATATTGATGGTGGTTTTCTTTAATGTAATAGGGATAAAACAGATGGCGATTGTAAACAACTTTATAGTGGTCACTAAAGTGGCTGTTCTAATACTTTTTATACTCATGGGTCTGCCTAAAATACGAGTTTCTAACTTCGAAAACTTTTTGCCAAACGGTATTATTCCAGTATTTCAAGCAGCAGGGCTCTTCTATTTTGCATACATAGGCTTTCCGAGGATAAGTACGGCAGCGGAAGAAGTTAAAGATCCGGAGAGAAACATACCCGCCGCAATAATGCTTTCCCTCCTTATTTCTATTATAATCTACGTATTGACTTCTGTGACCGCAGTAGGACTAGTTGGATACAAGAACCTAAGTAACTCACCGACACCTATTGGAGAGGCAGCTAAAGTATTAGACTTAAGCAGCATAATAGAAGTGGGGGCGCTCTTAGCAACCCTTAGCGTTGTTTTAACTTCAGTAATGGGCCAGTCGCGAATCTTCTTTGCAATGGCAAGGAATGAAGAAGTGCCATATATTCTTTCTAAAGTCCACGAGAAGTTCGATACTCCAGTATACTCGGTGCTCTTATCTGGAATAATAATGATAGCACTAGTTCTAACCATAGATATTTACAGCTTGGCGTCGCTCGGGAGCTTCTGTATACTTTTTACACATATTTTCACTAACTACTCGGCCTTTAAGCTGTACAGACGTTCATTCAAAAACGTCTCGTTTAAAATATCACTCCAACCTACTCTGAGCATTCTTGGACTAATAATGAGCATCGTATTAGCATTCAGCTTAGGAATAAATACGATAGTAATGGGAGCAGTAGCCTGTATCACCGGATTCTTATGGTATGCTTTTTACACAAAACTGTTCAAAAAGGGTTGAATCATTACATTTAGAATCCTCGTTATGCGTAGCCATGACTTTAAGGATAAAAAATCTATCGTCTTTTCCCTTTTTAGAAAGAGTGAGTGCAATTGCCATTCGGTCTTTCTGCATTTCGCGCTTGTATTTCCTTTTCATCTTTCTTGCAAAAAATAAAATAGTTTAAGAAAAAATAGTAATCTGTAAAGAATGCTTATATAATCCGATCCTTAGAAGGGCCCTGTGAACTCTTGGGAAAGGGTCTTAAACGCTATACAATTCTTCCTGCCTGATAGGGTTCCAATTTACGAAATGCATATTCCTCCAAAAATATCTTCAGCAGTGTTAAACAAAAGGATGAATGAAGTCATGTATGGGAATTTCGAAGCGTTCTATAATCTGATGGTTTCGAAGACAGAGGTTAACTTGGACAAGTTAAATACATTAATAGCGAAGGAACAGTTAACTGTTTATCGAAGACTCGGACTGGATTGGATAAGAGTTTTCGGAGCATACACCAGCGTCCCAAAGGATGTTGAGAAGCTTAATGATAACGTATGGCGGATAGAAGGTAAACGCTATAAATGGGTAGGGGAAACAGCTTGGTTCCTAGATGAGCCTAAAGAGTATGATCCTGACGAGGTAATAAGAGTGTGCAGGGAGAGTAGTATAGAGGTAAATACCCGGGTTTTTGACGTATTAAGGTGGCTTTCTAAAAGAGTTAAGGGCGAGATCTTTCTCTCCTTTGACGCTGACGGAACCTGGGGACCAATAGTTTCGAACCCAAACCTTCTCAAACATGTTCTCGTCTGGACGTACAGAAGACCTGATGCCGTTGAAGCCTTAATCGACTACAATACTAAAGTTGCGATAGAACATGGAAAATATGCGATAGACGAGGGTGCTGACGCAATACAGCTCTGCGTTGACTACGGTAATAAAAACGGTCCTTGGCTTTCCCCTTCGATGTTTAGAAGATTTGTTAAACCTGCTTTAGAGAAGCATGTGAACGAATTCAAAAGAAAGGGTGCCTTCGTGGTTGTTCACTCAGACGGCTATATCATGCCACTGCTGGCCGACATGGTGGATGCAGGTATCAATGCTTATCAAGGCATAGACATAATGGCCGGCATGAACCTCAATGATGTTAAGGAAAAGTATGGAGATAGGATTTGTTTAGTTGGGAATGTTGATCCTAGGATAATAGAGTATGGTTCGAAAACTGATGTGGAGAGAGAGGTTGAGAGATGCCTCAGGGAGGGGGGAAAAGAAGGACATATACTGTCCGCATCCGCCAATATTTCTATTAACACAAATGCTGAGAACTTCATTCACATGGTGGAGTATGCCAAGAAAATATCGTATACTTAGTGCCTAAGCCTATTTTTATAAGAACAGTTCAATAAGCTGATTCATTCACTCTTTAAGCTAATGACAGTAAACAGTTCATAGAGTTGAATGCCAAATAGTTAAAAATATATGCTCCTGCTGTTAGCATAAAACAGTGTTTAATATGAATTCCACCACCATATCTCGGGATGGTGTTTCAGTCGAGGTTTACACTAAGCCGTTAACAATCAAGGTTTATCGCGTAGATAGGCCTCTTTTACAAAGGTTGAGTAATGAAGTTGATTATGAGCATTCAGGCATCCCAGGGAATTTCTACAATGTGGAGGTAGAGCATAAAGATGAGAGAACTATCGTCTTAAAGTGTGAGGGTAATTACTGGAGCCCCACCAAGTCTTTTGCAAAACTAAGGCTTTCCTTAGATAATCGCCTGATAAACGTCTCTTGGGAAGCTGAATCGCAATTCGACTATATATCTGACACATGGGTTTCTGCGGGTGAGACCCAGTGGTATGGTCAGGGCCAGCTGATTATCCAAGCGTTTCCTTTGAACAACCACGTTGTCGAGATGAGGCCTTTCATAACCGGTAATATTCAGCCACCCTTATGGTTTACTAGGACCGGTGTTGCGATTCTTGTTGACAACTATCAGCTTTTCGACACTAGGTTCGACAGAGGGATAACTGTAAGGGGTTTAAACACCAGTTCATTCAGCTACAAGATAATTGTTGGCGAGGGTCTTGTTGACACACGTAGGAAAGCTTTGAAAGAGATCGGTCTTCCTCAGAGGATGCCTGATAGAAGGGTCCTAACAAGACCGATATTCACCACATGGGTTGAATACAAGCAGGGTGTTGACCAAGAGAAGGTTTTGAAGTTCGTGAAGGACATTAAGGAGCATGATTTTCCCTGCAGCGTTATTCAGATAGATGATAGATGGGAGAAGAAATATGGTGAATATACCTTCGACAATTCCAAGTTTCCAGACCCGAAAAACATGGTTAAGGCAATCCATGACGCAGGTTTCTTGGCGACGCTTTGGGTGCATCCTTTCATTAACCGTGACTCTGAAAGCTATGAATACTTTAAGAGCAGGAGGCTTCTAGTATGGGATCCTGAGAGGGATGAACCAGCTGAAATAGTTTGGTGGAACGGGTCCGCTGGGCTCCTAGATATAAGTAACCCTGAGGCATGTCGATGGCTCGACAGGAAGCTGAGAGACCTGAAGGATAACTATGGTTTCGACGGCTTCAAGTTTGACGGTGGAGACGCTTACTTTTTCCCATTCTCTAAAAAGGACGGGGGCATCGTTAGACCCATAAAAATAGGACGCACCTATGGAAACATAACCCCAAACCAGTATACTGACGAGTGGCTCAGATTCATATTTGATAATCATTATGAACTTGCAGAAGCTAGAGTAGGATACTTGGCACAGAGTTTCGGAGTAATAGCTCGTGAAGGAGATAAAGAGTCCTCGTGGGGGATTGACAACGGTCTTTACGCAGCCGTAACCCAGGCGTTAACGCTTTCTACGGTAGGATACCCATACATCATGCCAGACATGATAGGAGGAAACCAGTATAAGTATCGGTGTGATAAGGAGCTTTTCGCCAGATGGGTTGAGGCAGTATCTTTAATGCCTGTGGTTGAGTACTCGATAACCCCATGGACTTATGACGGTGAAACGATCGACATAGCTAAGAAATATTCGCTTCTCCATGTTTACCTTGGCGACTACTATGTTTCGCTCGCGGAAAAAGCTATGAAAACAGGTGACCCTATACTGTGCCCACTTGTCCTCAGGTATCCTGGAGATGAAAACTGTTCACGCATAAACGACGAGTATTTTGTAGGGAACCTTCTGGTGGCTCCAGTGTTGAAAAGCAGATGCGATGAGAGAACGGTCTACATACCTGAAGGGAAATGGATTGACTTCTGGAGCAACAAGGAGATAAATGGTCCGATAGAAATAACTAGCGAATCGCCTTTGGACCGTTTACCTCTCTACGTTGAGATACGTGATTCAGAGTTAATGGCAACAATTAGAAAGGTAAGAAAAGAAATCTTCAACCTATAAGGAAAATCATCGAGCAATGTGATTTTTCTCTTCGTCAGGCTTAACGAGTTGAGATATGGCCTGTTGAAAAGCGAGTATAAATAATGTTTTTTAAAAAAAATCTGATGCTTAATATGACTAGGTAAAAATATGGGTAAAAAATTGCACAAGTCTTATAAACTGTGGTGTTAATCAGTTAACGGTGATGTGAAGTGGAAGAGGAAAGAAAGGAAGAGAAGACTGTTGAAAGAGAGGTGAAGGATGTTGAAGAGCTTAAGGGAGTTTTGAAGACTGTTAGAGAAGAGGTGCCTGGCCTCTTAAGAGATATCGTCGGCCCTCTTAAGGAGCTAATGGGTACAACACTGACTGAGGAGCAGGCGAGGGAAAGGGCTAAGGCAATAGCTGCCTTCTACAAGGAACTGGTGGCATCAGGGATGAAAGAGGATGTTGCAATAGAACTTGTCAGAAGCCAGTTTATCAGCCCAGCAGAACTAATTAAAAGTGTTATGAGTCAGGCTCAGAGGAAAAGAGAAGGCTTCGAATAGACAAGGTCTGAAGGCTTGAAATGGGAAGGTCGTTGCAAGTAGCCTTGATCGTAGCGGAGGCCCTTATGACTTTCTTTATATTGATCCCCACATTTTTATGGCTTTTACTGAACTTTTGCTACATTAACTATAAGATAAGCCGGAACAGGAAGAAGATGATAAAGATGTTAAGGAGAGAAGGCTTGCCTGAACACATTTCGATTAAAATGGCGGAGCACATGTTTCCAAAAATGGAGCTTTCCCCTTGGAAACTCGTGTCTCTTACAAGTGGAGGCGAACACCAGAAGAGAAAGGGGAAGAAGGCTCGTTGGAAAGCAGGATAGACGAGCTCGTCAGAAAGATTAACCTTCTTGAAGAGGAACTTAGGAAAGAAAAAGAGCTAAACAGGGATGTATTGAGGGAACTAGCTGTCGTCAGAAATATTCTGTCTTTAAGTTCAGACGCCTACAGGGCTTCTAAGAAGATAAGCGTCCTTTCACGAAGCCTGAAAGCAGGAGCATTAGCGAGAGATATAACTGAGATATTGATGAGTGAGGGACCTTTAAACATATCGCAGTTAACTAACCTGCTGAGAGAGATCAGGGGGAGGGCCTCTAGAAAAACTGTTGCTAAGAAACTTAAGGAGCTAGAGGAATTAGAGATCGTTGAAACAACTGAGAGAAAAAAGAGTGAGAAACTCTTCAAGATAAAAGAGGAGGAAGAAACTAAGTAGCCAATTAATTTTGGCATCTTGTACTTACGAAGGACAATATTTGAAGTTTCTACTTTTGCCCGATTCAAAGCATTAACCGGAATCCTAATGCGGAGAGAATAAGAATAATAATTGGTTGATGAGCGAGGTAGAATGTTAGAGACTTTTTACCTATGAAGGTAAATGTTTCAAAAACCTTACCGTCAAATTCCACATCGTATGCCTTATTAATTAGAAACCTTGCGAAATAAATTCCAAGCACGAGTACCCCCAAGTAAGGGATCAAAGGAAAGTATTCAAGAGGCGTGAAATTTTTTGGGGCGAAAGAATACGATAGCCAAAAAAGGTATGGAAAATCGAATCTCTGACTCTGCAAAAATACTCCTAATAGGATTAATATTAAGCTGAAAGGCAAGGCTAGTTTTCTACGGCTGATTATAAATGGTATCAGAAAAGAGGAGAACGCGAAGAAATGTAGAATACCGAAGTATATTGTCAGCCTCGGCACGGAGATAAATGTTAAAAGGGTTATTGAGGCTGCAAAAAACAGGAGTTTTAAACCTCTTTTAAAATATTTTCTCCTAAAGGTCTCTTTTCGATTTATGTAGCTAACGTAGGCTGAAATTCCAGCTAAAAATATGAAGAGTGAGGATACTGAGTGGGGAAAAACAGTCCAGAAGAGAAAGTTTTCCGGTATTTGAATTAATCCAAAGGACACTAAGGTTACCAAATAGTGGAAAAGAATCATCAGAATAACGTTCATACCTCTGACAAAATCGATTATTTGAATCCGTTTTATCGTCTTAATCTGTGTAATATCGGCAGTAAGCGTCATATTACTAGACGTTTTACTACATTCGGCCGACTGGTGTTTGCATGAGGACATTTAAATTCCCACGCTTTTAAAAAGGCTTATTTTTCAAGCCTTCTTAAATCTATGGTTTCTCCATCTAGAACATACGACATTCCGCGTAGCTTGATCCATGATAAGAATCGGAGGGTTACAGCAAGTGTATTGACTTCCTTTACCGTCTAAGGTTAATGTTTCGGGGGGCTAAGATATAACTTTCACAAGCTTCCTAAGCCTCTCACTTCCTCTTTCTGAAGAATGCCAGCTCATCTCTCTTATACACGCATTCGAAGCCGGGTTCCAGCATGCTCTTAATCTCTCCAAGATCGCCCGCCACTATCCTCTTTAAATAGGGTTTTCTTAATCTGAATGTAGCGCACGCTAACCGTTACAAGGGTCTCAACGAGGCTTTGGAAGGAGTTAAGGAAGTATAATTCTATTTAAAAACTTCTTTTTCTCAAACAAAGATGATTCCTGATGCTAGCGTGCGCTACTAGTTTTGGGTTCTGATAATGAGTGCATCTATGTCTCTAGCATTTATTCTAATTTTCGCCTTAATGGCGTCTTGCTCTCTCTTGTAGGAGAGGAGTTTACTTGTACCTAAGGATTCGATTTTGACCACTTTCGTTTCAGTTTTACCCAGATGTAAAAGATTAACAGACACGGTGCATGTTACAGTTTTTTTAGACGTATTCCACATAGCTACCAATATTCCGTCTTCATTAAGATATGCTTTGGCAAAGATTTTGTTGTTAGAGATTTTTAGACCAACATCATCCACGTAGCGTCCGTAAAAGAAAAACTCCTTTCCCTTCAACCATAAGGTCCTGATCTTTTTCATAATAGCATTAACCATATGTTTCTCCTCATTTGTCAAGTCCTCTTCAAGTCTGTAAGCTATGGGACGAAGACACATAACAAAAAGGTAGTTAAGCCCGTAAATCCTGTCTTTAGACGGCGGATAAGAATAGCTTCCTCCCATCGTAATGTACCATGGTAACGTGTACCTCCACATCTCAACAAACGTTTCAGCTTCAGGATGAGTCTTCATCGGCTCCCAAAGAGGAAGCTTATCTGTATGAAAATCGAGGTATTGCCCGTACACATCATTCATCCCCTCCGTATAGAGGAATGAATCAGGGTTAATTCTCCTAGTCTCTTCACGGATTCGGCGGAATATTTCCAAGTATCCTGGACCCCATGCGGTAGCCGGGTTTTTGTGCCCATGATTCTTATTGTAACATAACTCTGCATAATATGAGCCTGGCTGGTCGAAGAATATTCCATCGACACTGTAATCTTTAATTACACGGGTAGCTTGAGATACTATATGATCTTGCCATTCCTTTACCGAGGGGCACATTACGGAAAACCATCCTTCACCCACTTGTGATTTACCCCATTCGGCATTCCAGTTCTCGTGGAGCTCGAAGAAGTTGCAGGTGTTTACGCCTAGGCCGGGTGTTTTACCAAGAACCGCCCATTTCTTTCCATACTTTTTATAAGTATCAGTCCCTACGCAACTCAGCCTACCATTAATATAAACGCTGACGCCTATTCCGAAGCTACGGGCTCTATTTACGGCATCTACAAATGTCTGAACCCCACCTAAGTCAGGTATTGGAATATACTCCGGATAATATGTGTCATGCCCATTGTAAAACCAGCCTACTAGCATAATTGTTGAGTTGCAAGGTTTTTCCGACATCTCCTTAGCTGCTCGAACAACATCATCATAAGTATTAACAACCTCTTCATTCGTATTTTTAATAGTATGCTCCCTCATATCCGTCATTTCTGCAACCCACTTAGAAAACTTCGGTTTCAATACCCACCCTTCCAGCCATTCTCTATACCTGTCAGCTCCCCAATGCCAGTCTCCCGAGTGTATTCCAACACAATACTCTGGGGACTCCCAAGATTCGTCTGATGCTAAGAAAGGATATTTTACAATCCACAGGCCTACTTTATTCTTTTCGTTTCCCACGCGGCCGAAATAAAAATCCGTGTATTCAACATTTTTGTCATACGAGGCCATGTAAATTCCCGCTGCTGGCGAGTAATAATCAAACCATTGCATTGAAGCCCGCGCAGGATATTCAAGGCGTACAACCGGCGTCTCATCCGACAGTTTCGATACCGGGTTGCTAATTCTTTCCCCCCCGTGATTCGGCATTATCAGCCAGTCAAATTCTTTAAATCCGGAAATGAAGGGGAAATGGATTTCTCTTACAGTTCCGTCATCGTTGTTCTTTATGAAAATCCTCCAGATTGTTTCCTCCTTTCCGGATATTAACTCGACTGTGAATCTCAGCGAGACGTTAATTTTCCTCTTCTCCAGATTCAGATTGTTATAGGATATCTCAAGCCTAGAGCCTTTACTACTTTTTGTAAAGCTATGTTTGGAAATTTTTTGCATGCTGCTATTTACTACTGTGCCATGGACAGCGCTCCAAATGTCTTTCTTAGCTGCTCCATGACAAGGCCAGGAGGAATATACGATTCTGAAGGACTCGTACATGCCCTTCCCTTTCCTCAGATATTCTATGCCCTTGGTCTTATTCAATATTCTATTAATACAGCCTGTTTTTTTATCGAGTGTTATTTCTATCTTCGAATTTCCAAGAATCAGTTTGTTGAAATTCTCATTGAAATAGCAATCGTTTTCAATCTTTCCCATTGTGCCAACCATGTTTCATTAAGCTAGGAGGAAGAGAAGCCTGCATTTAAGTGTTGGGTAACCCTAAACAGTAGTGCGCAAGCATGCGGGTTAAACGTGGCCTTTTCATCCGGATGTAAAAATCTCTAAGTGCGCGTACCCTCTCTTAACAGCAGTTGGAAGAGGATATAATACAGGTGCTAAATATGACGCTGAACACGCATATCCAATTGACATTGGACATGGCCCCATAATGATTGAACCCATTCAGGCTTTGATCGAATTAATTAGCATATGTTGCCTCAGAATCTGGTCTATCAATCCAGAAGGCTTCTACACGGGCATAATACCAGCAGAATATAGACTTAAAGTGCGCGCTATTTCTTATGAATATTCGCTAGAGGACCGTATAGTATGGTCTTTTCCTTTAATCTAGTTAAACATTTAACTTTCTAGATGTTGAATGTTTGCACAGCGTTTTCGCTTAAGATTCGAGAGGCTATTTCTAAAGCCTCATTAAACTTCAAATAGCTTCTACCCACCATTCTAGAGAGCACTTCGGATAAGAGGTTTTTGAATAGTTTTAGCGCGCCATATGTTGCTTCAGCCACCCAGCAATCCCCTCCCCACATAGCTCTACTTGAAAGTCCTAGTTCAACAACTTCTCTCAGTAGAAGCCTGCAGGCTGATAGAGATATTATTGGAAGCCAGCAGAAGTCTATGTAGACGTTTCTAAAGCTCATGGCTACTGCCGCAGTTTCTCTTATCCAAGGGTATCCACCGTGGAAAAGTATGAAATTGACATTGCTGTATTTCCGTATAATGTTTACCAGATTCATGGGGCTCGACCCCTCTATGATAGCCAAACCTGTATGGAATTGAACTGGGAAACCGAGTTCACTTGCTTTAGTTAGAATATAGTGGAGGATGAAGTCTTGGAATAACCTAATATCTCTAGACGTTAATCCCAAACCCTTCTTTTCGAAAACCTTCTTGGCCTCGTTTTCCTCAACCTCTTCAAACAGTATCGGTCTATCGTATGCAAGTGCTGATTTAAGTGCAACATAGCCTCTCCTTTTAGCCTCATCCAAAACCTTGTCCACAAGCCCCATGTAATTTTCAAACGTTTCAACTTTAAGATTCAAGTAATCTTCGAAAACGTAGGGGCTATTTCCATTGTGGTCTCTAGCGTCCCTTCTATATCCGAATAATAGTGAATTTATTCTGAAAACAGGTTTGAAAAGCTCTGTGTCGAAGTTTTCTCTCCAAATATCCCAATATGGATCCCAGAGAACATTATCTATTAAGGAGCTTTCCTTAAATACTCTCCTAGTCCAGTAGTTGCTCTTGTACGCTTCACGGATTAGTTTTGAAGCTTCCGAGAAAGCTTCTTCGCTGGGAGGATCTATATCCATCCCGTAGATATCCTTAATGGCGATACTGCAGGATTTATAGAAGGCACTTCCCGAGATCTCTCTAACGCTTTCCGCAAGGCTTTTAAAGTCGTCTCTCTTCGCAGGAGGCTTAGCAATCCAGAAAATGTAGGCGCCTTCGAAAACGTCGCTAATGGATGGGTTTCTGCATGCTAAGAGTTCTTGTGGATAAGTGTGTTCGTGCGTATCTACCACATGCATATCTGCTATCGTCTCGGAAATCCTAGCATAGGTAGGGTCCATAAGCTATTATTTTTGCATGCTGCTCTAAAAATGTTATCCTTCCGTTTCATCTTTCAGTCCCCAAAAAGGTGGGGAAAGGGTTAATGGAGGAATTCCCGTAACTTTCAATTGCCAGCAAGCGAGAGTAATCCCTTCACTCCCTATGGAGGCCGATTCTCTTCACAAGTTCATAGGTGAAGTTGAGGTGCTCTACAGGAGTGTTTGGAGCCACGTTATTGGCATCCCTGAAAATAAACCTTTTCCCTTTCGCGACCCCGGAGCCCAATATGCTTCTAACCTCCTCCTCGATCCTGCTTAAAGGACCATGTTTGAGCGTCGTAACTCTTACACCACCCTGTATTACTACGTCTTCTCCAAGTATTTCTCTCGCCTTACCTAGGTCTATTGGAAAACCAGTGTCGATTGAGGAAATGTTAAGCTCCTCCTTCAAGGTTTTCAGATGATGAATGACTGCTCCACACAAGTGTATACTTGGTCTTCCAGAACAGAAAGTGTTGACTATCTTCTTGTGAAGAGGGAGAACGAATTCTCTATAGGCCTTAGGGGATAGAAGCTGGATTGAATCATCTGCAAACCCAAAGCCCTCATAGGGGAAGGAGATGTTAAGCAGTTTATGCCATGCCTTCATTCTCTCAATTATGGATTCCGTCATAAACCAGAGGAATTCTTCAGCCAAACTCCTATTAAAATAGAGTAGTTTAACTACATAACCGCCCGTTATATTGGTTGCTATGGTGAAAGGCCCATCGGTTCCGATTGGGGCAGAAATGTTCCCAATAGGTCTTTTCAGATAAGTGTAGCCTTCTTCCTTCTTCTCCAAAAAATACTCGTAGAAGCTTTTTACCCTCGCCATGAAGCCGGAGAAAGGCTCCGGTTTACCATTTTCTATAAAACTCCTTACATCATCTTCATTCTTTAGAAAAGGAAATATGTCTGGAACGCTATTACCAGAAAAGTATAGAGGTGCTCCAAACCATGCAGATTCATAAACATTTTGAAAGTGTACTGAGAGAGGCCATTCTTTCGGTAACCCCATTTCCCAATCTGCGTAAACATTATTTCTCCTCCAGTATTCAAACTCAAGCTCAACCTGCAACATGGTTTCAGGGTCGTTGAAAATCTTTTCATAAACATAGTTTTTCATGTTCAGCTCTTTATTCAACACCATCATTCTATTATTCATACCCCAGGTTACAGGAATCCTTTCATGCTTGTTAAGCCTGAAATTCTTCCAGAGGCGTGAAACCTCTTCATTATGCTGCTCAAAACCATCATCAGTATGCAGCATGGTTGCACCAAAGCCCAGTAACATATTTAAGTCTTCTGAAAAAGCCTAAACTTTCATAAGCTATGCCTCCTCCTGCCTCAACAGACCTAAAAATAGTTGTTATGCTGATTTCAGTCCCAGACAGAATTCTGATGCACGAGCTACATCTTTTACTGAAAACGCTTTCTATCGTGTTTAAGTAGAAATATCGAAAACGGCATCGCTGTTATTTTTGTTTTTTCTAAAACGTTTTTAAACACGTTAATGCTATAGGGTTTTCATGCATGAATGGGCTTTAGCAGAATCAGTGGTAAAAACAATTCTAAAAATAGTTGAGGAAAAGGGGATTAAGAAAGTTACAGAGATTAAGATAAAGATCGGAGAAATGCAGCAAGTAGAACACGAAATATTCAGAACAGCCCTAGTTCAGTTAAAACCCGATGAATTAAAGGATGCTGAGCTTATTATAGAAATTGCGGAAACCGAGTTGAAATGCAGAGCTTGCGGCTTCAAATGGCTTTTTCAGAAGAAGGAGCTGGGGGAAGATGTGCTGGAAGCCATACATTTTCTTCCGGAGGTTTCGCATGCATATGTCAAGTGTCCCAAATGTGGAAGCCCGGATTTCGAGATAACTGGGGGGAGAGGAGTATGGATTGAGAGTATAAGGGGTGAAGAAGCGTGATCGACCCTCGAATAAGTATAATTGATGAAAGGCTTAGAAGAGTGAGTAGAATACTTGCTATTTCAAGCGGTAAGGGCGGGGTAGGCAAGAGCCTGCTTGCTTCGACGCTCTCTTTAATCCTAGTTAAAAAAGGCTATAGGGTTGGGCTCTTCGACTTGGATTTCACAAGTCCTTCAACCCATTTGATTCTGGGTGTTAAAGGAGTACAGCCGACGGAGGATAAGGGTATCGTTCCTCCTCTTGTACACGGTTTGAAATACATGTCAATAATCTACTATTCAAGCGAGTATGCCACACCTTTAAGAGGGGTGGATTTTTCAAACGCGTTTATCGAACTGCTTTCCGTTACTAATTGGGGCGAATTGGATTTCCTAATACTAGATATGCCCCCAGGCATTGGTGATGCTACGCTTGACCTCCTTCGTTTAATTAAAAACCCTAGATTTCTGATAGTCACAACCTCGTCTCCACTTGCGTTTGAAACAGTTAAGAAACTAATAGGTATGTTGAGAGAGCTTGATGTTCCGATAGTAGGTGTTGCTGAAAACATGAGAACGGGGTCAAGCAGCATTCAGCAGGAATCTAGAAAACTAAATGTCAGGTTCCTCGGGGGAATCTCATATGACCCGAAGGTTGAGGAGAACTTGAGTAATGTGGATGGATTGTTGAAGACAGTTTTCGCTAAAGAGGTTGAGAAGCTGCTCAAGCATATAACAGAATAATGTGAACAACATGTCGCCCTTTTTACACTAGACCGTGGCTATCCTAATCTTTGATGCATATGTACGTGCTATAGGCCGTCTCTCGAGAGGCCTGAAAGTCGAGTATCAACTAGGGACATAACTGAAAAAATTGCTGACCGTGCTTTCTTAAATAATAACTTAGAAACTCATTTGTGTTGAATTGCCAAAAAAAGAAAAGCTGTACGATTCAACTCGTATTTCCTTATCTTTTAACGTCAACGAGGTAACCTCTTCTCCTAATTGCTTTTTGTGCAAGCTCAGATAGGCTTGCAGAATCTTTATCTAAGTAGAATTTCACTTTCGATAGAACCTCTGGTTGCTTTAGACCTGATGCGGGTATTAGCTCGGTTATTGGTCCATCTAGAGTCAATCTTACCGCCTCCGCCTTATACTTTTTAGGTATTATCATATGGATTGATCTTCCTCCAAATATTGGCGGTAACGTGAACGTCAACGCATGCGTTGGAACATCCTCTATTTTAGCAAATTCTTTATCGATCACTTGTTGTTGCCTTGACTCCTCGGAAAGTTTTACTACTCTCACAATCTTTTTATCTTTAAAATTTGCATAGGGATAGTCGTTAAACGCAATATGCGGATGTTTCCCAATACCGCCTATGACTACGTCAAAGATTCCGCCGTATCCCTTGAATTTTGAAGAAATTTCTTCAGCATGAGGTTCAACCTCCTCTTCAAGTTTCCTTGTAAACTTCTCGATAATATTCTTGGGTCCTTGCTTAACTATAGCTTTTCTTAGTTCAACTGCCGTTTCATAACCAGCCCTACTATCGAAGTAATGTATATTCTCTTGTTTTAATCCTAGTGGTTTAAAAAGCATTTCTCTTAAGATCTTCCCGAATGATTGAGGTGCTTCGGGTTTAAGTCCTAGATATTCATCCATGTGAAAAGCAATTATCTTATTAACCTCAGTTTCTCTGAGCACTATTTTTCTTTTCACCATCCCTATCAACGCTCTCCATGTGGAGTATTGTGATGGTGCTGAGGCGAAGAGCATAAGAACCTTGCCCCTTTCCTTCAAAGCGCTCTCAACATCATTGAGTATTGCTCTTGCCGCTATTTGACCCATCTGTTCTTCATCTTCCGCAACTAGTATTCTCTCAACTAAATCATCTCCATGCATAGTTCCGTTCTTAATATTTGACTCAAAAAATGTTTTTAAAACTATCGAGAAGGTTAAGACTTATGCAATTATCTACTAACAGTCTTAACAATATTTAGCGAGTACCCTATATTGCCGTCATTTTCTCAGCATTTTAATTACTTCAATCATACTTCTATAATTTTATTGAATCGTCTGATATTTGTCCTTTTCCTCCTCTGTCTTCAATAAATAGTTAGAACATGAATCTAGAGAAATACAAAACCGCTTGCATAGTATTATTCAACTAAATTCCGCAGGAAATGTTTTTCCACCTCTGGGCCCAATGATACTTTCGTTGGCAGTACTTCAACGTCATATATCATGCGTCCTCTTATAACAATACGTTGTGGCAAAAGTTTTAGTGCAACAGGGTCCCAGCGCCAAATGACAAATGTCGCAGGTGTGCCGGGTTGGCCTAGGTTTGAAACAATATGTGACAAGCCCGTTAAAACAGCTGGTACTTTAGTGGCATAATGAATGTAATCTACCGGGGTTTTTCCCTCGTTTACAAATTCAACAAAATTCGCCAAGCACTGTGCAAGAGGCGCAGTGGCTCCAATCAGTAGTGGAGACTTATGGAATCCGAATCTTCCATTTGGTAACATCTCTGCAGTTTCGTTCCCCCACCTATAGTATCCTGGTGGTGCCCCTGCCATCGGAATAGCGTCGCTGATCAGGATCAGCTTGTCCCTCGGCTTTGTCCTATAAAATACCTTAACTGTAGCCGGATCAAGATGGTGGCCATCAACAATAATTGTAGCATACAACTTGTCTTCGGCAAGCTGTTCCCACAGTAAGTTGGGGTGACGCGGCATCATTAGAGGACAACCATTACCAAGGTGAGTTATGCAACGTGCCCCCGCTTCTACCGCCTTCTCAATTGTTACCTTATCTGCCTGATGATGGCCAAGGGAAACGATCACGTTCCGTGCCACCACCTGCCTAATAAAAGAAATCATTCCTTGGACCTCCGGGGCGACTGTAAGCATCCTGATACGGTTACCCGATGCTCTCTGCAATCTGTCAAATTCATCGATATTCGGAGGCTTTATATGCGCAGAGGAGTGTGCACCTCGTACTTCTTCCATTGGCGATATCCAAGGCCCTTCTTGGTGAATACCCGCCACCATAGCAGCTACATCAGGGTAAGCTCGGCACGCTGCATCAATATTCGACATTGCTGCCAGCATAAAATCCATATCGCCTGTAATTATCGTAGGAAGAAAACATGTAGTGCCACTTAACGCAATGGACCAACATAAGTCACGAATACCATCTATTCCGATATCTTCATTCTCAAATCCTCTTCCCCAGTAACCATTAATCATCAGGTCAAATAAGCCTGGTGTAGCAAATATCATAGGGTCTCTTGGAACAAAATGTTTCTCGCTTTCCTTAGCCGGTCGGATTCCGACGAAGAACTCGCCCACCCATTCTAAAACAGCAATGCTGGAACTGGCGTTACTGCCCGGATATAACCGGACGACAAGTCGTTCTTGCTCTGGAGGATCTTGCCAAGGATAGTCTATCAACTGAATCCGACCTCTAAGTCTCCGAATTATTTTGATGGTGGCTATTTAGACTTTTCGTCAAAGCAACATTGCCATATTCGCCAAAAAACTTTTTTAAATCTTCCAAGCTTTTTACGACCATAGTTCCCCGAATGTCTTAAGCCGATCTCATTTTCCAGCTTGGAACCCTTCAGACTTGCTGTCGTGAGACTCAGTCATCAATCTGCAAAACAATATTGATCTGTATAGTGTGTTAAATCTTAATTGGGTACCTACCGTACTTCTCGGCAGCCCTATACATCGCTAAGGCGTTTTCAGGCGGCACATATCTGGTTAACACGTTAGTCGTGCTTAAAATGTAGCCTCCACCCGGGGCCACTTCACGTATTAGCCGTTTAACCTGTGCCTCCACATCCTCCGGTTTACCGAATGGCAGTAGATAGTCTAGGTCAATGTTTCCCATTAAACACAGCCGGTTTCCCCAACGCTTCTTGATCTCAACGATGTTAACGCCCGCGCTGGGTTGAAGGCTGTGTAAACCGTTAAACCCAGCCTTAACTATATCCTCCATTAATAACATAATATTGCCGTCCGAATGCAGCATAACCGGAAGATTATGTTTATGCGCAGCCTCAGCCTCACCAGCCAAGTAGGGGAGTACGTGTTTCCTGAGAAGGCTCGGAGAGATGAATGGGCCATTATCATACGCCAGATCATCACCAACAAGTATCACGTGTGCCCCAGCTTCAGAAAACATTCTTATGACTTCTAGATTAAACTCGTAGACTTCTTCGATCACATGTCTCAGAGCATTTGGATAGAGGTATAGAGCTTTAACGTAGTTTGTCAAGCCCATATACGGGTAAATTGAGTCGAATACTCCGCCTACTTGAGCGAACACGCAAAAATCAGTCTGCTCAACCCATTTCCTTATGCTTGAAGCGTTGAACAGACTTATATCAGGCATGCAGAATTGCTCCATATCTTCTACAGTACAAAGAGCGTGTTTCAAGTAGCGTTGTGTTTTTCCGCTTTCAACCCATTCTGCTCCAAGCCAGTTTCGATATATCGGATACTCTTCCTTCGTCACTCCTATGAGTTCCACTTTAGGCCCACCTTCTAAACCCAGATTCACTAAGTCCATGTTAAGCAATCTCCGAACCCTTACATGCGCCTCAAAAGAATCCCGAATCGGTTCGCCTAGAAGCACGGAGACAAGCTCATCATGTATTCCCAGCTCTCCCTTAGGTACCTTATCAGCTTCCTCAATATTCAAAGCCCGATAGACTCTTTCGACCTTATCCAAAGATATCACCTGCTGGTAACTGATTCATACCTCTGATCGAATAGTTCGCGACGTTTATTAAGTGTTAATGCTAGAATAAGCCGCCAGTTTTAACCTAGCTTAATGCAAATAGGTAAGCGGTAAGTCGTTTGAGAAAAGGATTAATATTCCTTTAGCCTTTCTAAAAAACGGTTAGAATTGGGAAGCCTGAAAATAGGTTTAGCATTATGGTCGTTAGGACCAACCAGGAACGAGTCTGAGCTTAAGGTTGCTCTTGAAACGGCAAGAGAAATCGGCGTTAGAGGGGTACAACTCTGGTGCGTTGACTATTCGTCTTCAGAACCCTGTTTTCTCGACCCTGACAGATGTGTAGGGGTTGAAAGGAAGAGGGCTTTAGAACTGGTGGAATCATATGGCCTTGAGATAACTGGGTTCTGCGCTCAGCTCACGGGACCCACGGACCCCGGTATGCCATGGCCCGGTTCTGCTTTCAGCGACTCAAGAGATCTGGAGAAGAGGCTTGGAAAAACCATGAGAGCTTTAGAACTTGCTTCAGAGATGGGGTCAACAGTAGTCACAACCCATCCCGGTGAAATACCTTCAGACAGTTCAACCAGCAAATACAAGGTGATGCTTAATTCCTGCAAGACACTAGCCAAGCATGCTGAGCAGCTTGGCGTTGCGTTCTGCATAGAGACAGGACAGGAGCAGGCAGAGGTTCTAAGGCATCTGCTTGAGGAAGTGGGAAGTGAGGGATTAAAAGTAAACTATGATCCTGCAAACATGCTTCGGTATGGTGTAGTAGAGGGTGTGAGAATCCTAGCTCCTTGGATTGTGCATACTCATGCTAAAGACTATAATCCGAAAACGAGGCGTGCAACAGTCGGCGAAGGCATAGTGCCTTGGAACGACTACATGAACGCGCTTAAGTCAATAAACTACTCAGGATGGTTCGCGCTCGAGGATGAAACAGGTATTGATGTGATTGAATCACTTAAACGTGGGAAAGCATTCTTGGAGAAATATTGACTACGGTAAAAAACAGAAGTATATTGCTAAAAAGTCGATGAGACCCTCAGCTTACGACCAGTCCTTGAAGACTGCAGTGATTTTATCATTATTTCGCTAACATGCATACCCCATTTCAGACTTGGCAGTGGCTCCTTATCGTTCAGTATGCAGTCGAAAAAGTGTTCTGTAGATGCCCGATAATAGTTCCAAGGCGGAAAATCCTGCTTAGGCATGTGGTACCAGCTTTCTGGCAAATAGTATTTGCTCTCCTTTCGTTTAGTCATGACAGAGATCGCTGCCTGTCCGCCTATGAGCAAAGCACCATCGCTCCCATAGATCTCTATGTCTGGCATGCTTCCAATATCAGTCCTTAAGCCATCAGGAGTAACGAAGTTCGCTATGATGCATCCCAGACTCCCGCTTTTCATATTAATCAGTGTGAACGTGTTGTCCTCCACAGTCATCTTTATCCGTTTAGTAGGCTTTGCATTCGCAATCTTTGGCCAGAAGGATTCATAGGGCTTATGGGCAAGGTGTTCCGTGAAGAATTCTTCGGGAACTATGAATCTGTCAGGTATAGATAGTTTAGCCATACCTGTTACTGATGAAGCCGGGCCTAAGAGGAAGGTTAGCGCAGCTATCTGGTATACGCCGAGGTCGAAAAGTGGGCCTCCAGCTTGTCTGGTGAAGAAGGTTTCTTCTCCCCAAGTGGGTGGGCCTCTACCCAACCCAGCTCTGAACCAATAGACTTCACCTATAGTTCCCTCTTCAAGTATGCTTTTAGCCTTCAAGTATAGCGGGTTCATCTGCACGTTTGGTTCGACGAGTGCCTTAATACCCGCCTTCCTAATAGCGTTGAAAGCTTTCTTCGCATCTATCATGTTCGTTGCAAACGGTTTTTGAATTAAAAGATGTTTTCCAGCTCTAGCCGCTTTTGCCGCATGTTCCGCATGCATACCCATACCTGACAATATGAAAACAGCATCGATATCAGCTTTCTTCAGCATTTCATCGATATTCGTGTAGCATTCTTTCGCACCCCAAAGCTCCATACTTCTCTCAGCCCTTTCTCTGATCCTGTCGCATGTCGCCACCAGCTCACCCTTCTCCGCTATGGTTGGAAGGTATGACTCGTTAGCAACAACTCCACATCCCACGACGCCACACTTTATCTTCTGATCCCCCATTCTCCTCACCTTTAACATGTGAATGGTAACATCTTTATTTAAGACTATGCCAATAGCGAGGTGAAAAGTCTTCTTTTCCTGAACTATTAGTTGACGCGTGGCATCTGACATGGAAGTGAAAGAAGAACCTTGAGATCCTCCTCTATGCTGGAAGAAAGGTTACAAGCACTACATAAAGTATCTAGGCTTTCTTTCTTACTCCGAAGATGATGAGGAAGCATGTTAGGAACATTGAAACGCCCATAACGCTGAACATTAATCGATACCCACAGATCTGGCTGAGCATGCCGATCGACATTGGAGCAAGCATACTGGCTATGTTCCAAGAGGAGTTGAACAGACCCATGGCAATGCCTCTTTTGCCCTCATCAACAAGCTCGGCAGCAAATGCTGAACTGGCTCCGGAGAAAGCACCCCAGACGAAGCCGTAGAGAGACATTGCAACCAAAGCTCCTTCAAAACTGCTAACCATAGAATTAACCAACATGTATGCCCCGCACAGCATGTAGGCGACTAGCACTATAGTCTTACGTCCAAGCTTATCCGAGAAATGCCCGAAGAGTATGTTGATTGGTATCTCTAGCCAGCTGGTAAGGCTCAGCAACAATGTGGCTGTTACCATACCAAGCCCAAGCTCAAAAGCGTAGAACATCGGTACATACACGTTCTTCGTGAAGTCGGCCATGAAAAAGACTACGCTCCCCAAGAGAAATGCTAGAAAAGGAGGTTCTAGGCTGAAGATCGAGCTCAGAGGAAAAACTCTGTTTTTCTCCTTCACATCTGAAGCACGTGTGTTCTTAACCCTTAAACCGAGGTAGACCAAGATGAGCGAAGCGAAGTATAAGATTGAGCAGAGACCGAAAAAATAGTCTCCGCCAAGCTCGTTTATTATTAAACCTGTAAACGCAACGGAGATGGCCCAGCCTAAGGAAGCGGCTGACCAAAAGATGCCCATCAACCTGCCGCGATTCTTGACTGACGAGATTTCAGATAAAAGCGCCATTGCAGCGGGGTAAGATGCTGAGCCTACGAAGCTTGTTGCAATGAGAAGAATTGTAAGTACAAACCTATTTCTTAAAAAGATCATTAAAAAGTATCCGAATGCATAACCAATGGTTCCGAGATGAAGGAAGAACAGCCTATTCATAGCTCTGTCCGATAGGTACCCCCATGTTATCTGTCCTATGAGGCTTGATACTGCTATTGAGGAGAGTATCAGGTTAACGGAGTTTCCATCAAACCCATTCGTAGAAAGGTACAGAGGGGTTCCAGGCACTAAAAGCCCGGAGGCAGCCATGAACAGTATGTTGTAGGCAAAGATAACGATTATAGGGCTAAGTCGAGTTTTTCCTATGATGCGCCTCCTCTCATGACTCATATTCGCTAAGCTCTGGATGCTTGCTTTTAAAGAATAACATGAGGGCATATGCGAAACCCATGCTTAACACAGTTAACACAATACTGGTGAAAAATTAGTTTTTCATTCTTAATAAAAACATAAGTGCTATTGCAAACTCTAGGATCGAGATCGTTACTAAACCAATTATGCTCAAGACTTCTGAGAGAGTAAGAACCATTATTGCGAAATATGCTATGACTGGGATTACCGTGGCTACGCTACTAATTGCTATAGGGAGGAGATAGGAAATAGGTCTTGAGTATAAATTGCCTGAGGGAAGCATTCCGCCAGACATTTTAAAGATCACCATCATTTCAAATACTATGGAAGAGAATACGGGGAAAATGTAAATTCCTCCGAGAAGTATGAATATTGAAGCAAGCGTAGGAGCTGTTGCCAAAATTATCATCAGCAATATAAAAAGTGAAACTAGATAGGATGACAGTGATAAGATTGTTTTAGCGAAGAACAATGACTTTTTCTTCAAAGGCAAGCTCCCCACGTAAGAATGCGCTGTGCCTTCAATAGCTAAAAGTGTCGATGGGAGAAATGAAATCATAACAGAAGTCATTATTAATAAGGGTAGAAATGTGAAAAGTGAAAGAACTGGGGGAGCCTCACCTGAAGCATAAATCGACCTTGTGGAGAAACCGAAAATTACTGCTTGAATAACTGGCATTGCAAGTATGCTAAAATATGAAGGAGACCGGGAGGCAATCATAAGATCCTTTTTAAGGATGCCGAGCCACGGGGATCTGGGGCTGATAAATATGTCTTTTACCTCTCCTCTGGAGACTAGGAGGATCTCTCCAGCACCTATTTTCACTATTCTTCTAATGAGCCACTTGAAAAAGTATGCAGCTAAGACAATGTAAATAAGGGATGAACCCAGTGATAGAATGAGAATCTTGGGATCGCTTACGTTGAAGAAAGTCATAAATGAAACTAGGAAGCCGAAGGAGAATGGGTATAATAACGAAAATGTATACGAGGCGTTTTGAGCAAGAGTTTTCATTAAGATAATGGCCTGCGGTGCCATGCTCATAATTGAATATGCTAAGAATGTCGGAACAATCCATACTAACATGTATATCAGTCTCATGAACGTACTCCATTTTGATTTCCCGCCCCCTCGCATCACCTTTGAATAGAAAAAGAGTGCAAGGAAAACTGCCAGAGTTAATGCGAAAATCTCAGTGACAATAATGCTAAGCAATGTTGTTACAGCACCTGAAACAGAATTGTATGAGATTCCGTAGGCTAAAGGAATAATTACTGTTGATGCTATCAAAGGAATATCGAAGATCCTTATAAAACACATGAGAATAATCTTGGAGACATCCCTTCTTGAAACAGGAAAAGCAATCAGCAGGTCCGCAATCCTAGATGAGACGAACGAGGTTGCTACCTGTATCCCCATGAAGGCAATTATAAATAACACCATACCGAGTATCGTTGAAACACTATATATTGAAGCCATTTCTCTTTCGACCTCTATAGTAGGACCTGCAAACATTATGAAGACCCCGATAAAACCGATGAAGAAAGCAGTCATATACTTACTCACTTTAGTATTAGTCTCTGCATTCTTAACAAGGGTATTGATGGACTTCTCAGCATCTCCGCCCCAGGGTACGGCGCCGCTGGTACGGAGAGAGAAGACTGATTGAAACACTATTTCCTTATAAACCTTCTTCGATAACCTCCACAGCTCCAATAATTCCATGCATTATGCCTCCAAGGCTTTAATCATCTCTTGGACTCCGGTTTCCTGTTCAGTTACCTTCAGGAATATCTCTTCCAACGAGCCTTCCGCGCTCTTGACCAGTTTGCGAAGCCCCTCGACGGTTCCTTCACCCACTATTTTTCCCTTGTGTATTATTCCAACTCTCGTGCAAAGTCTCTCAGCAACCTCCATGATGTGTGTTGAAAATATTACTGCACCCCCTTTCTTAGCGTGAAAAGTTACCAGTTCCTTGAGTATTTTAGAGGAGAATGCATCTAAACCTATCAGAGGCTCGTCGAGAATAAGAAGAGGGGGATCATGTAGTAAAGCAGCTATTACCGCGACCTTCTGTTTGTTTCCTTTAGATAGGGCTGCTATAGGTGTGTCAAAATACTCTCTGAATTGAAATGCTGAAACCAGTTTTTCAAGCCTTGTATTAGCTGTGTCTGCATCAAGACGCCTTATAGAAGTGACAAACTCTAGAAACTCCCTTGGAGTTAGCGAATCCATTAGAATGACCTCTTCCGGAATATATCCTATCATGCTTTTCACATCGATTTCATCTGAAATAGGTTTGCCAAAAACCTCGATTTTTCCCGCGGCAGGCTGCACTAGGCCTATAATTGTTTTCAGGGTGCTTGTCTTACCTGCTCCATTGGGTCCGAGCAACCCATATATCTCTCCAGGCTTAACCATAAAAGAAATATTGTCGACAGCAACAAAGAAACCGTATTTAACTATGAGGCCTTCAACAACTAGTGGCGGAGCCTGCGTATCGTAACTAGTCATTTTTCGAATTCGAGACTTAAACAAGTATTTATGTTTTATGACTATTTTTAGATTTGCTTCTGATTTCGGGGGCCACACCGAATTGAAGCTCGTAAAGCTTAGCATATGCCCCTCTTTTCGAAAGAAGGTCTTCATGGGTTCCTTCTTCAACTATCCTCCCGTTTTCAAGGAAGACTATTCTATGTGCAAGTTTAACAGTTGAGAGCCTGTGTGCAACAATTATGCATGTCCTATCCTTCATGAGTTTCACCATAGCCTTCTGGAGAAGCGACTCAGTATAGGAGTCTAGGCTGCTGGTTGCCTCATCCAGTATGAGTATCTTTGGATTCTTAAGCATGGCTCTGGCGAAGCTTATTAGCTGTCTCTGACCTAGAGAGATGTTCCCTCCTCCAGGGGAGATTACTGTTTCATATTTCTGGGGCAATCCTTGAATAAGGTCATCTAAGCCTAGTTCTGAAACTACCTGCCTAACTTCCTCGTCTGAAGCCTTCGGGTTTCCGAGCCTTATGTTCTCCAGAACCGTGTCGTTGAATAAAACAGGTTCCTGCGGGACAAGAGACACCTGGCCTCTGAGCGATTCAAATGAGAATTCTTTAACATTATGCCCATCTATTAGAACCTCGCCAGACTTAGGGTCATACAGCCTCATGATTAGGTTCGTCAACGTGGTTTTCCCAGCTCCTGTTGGCCCCACTACAGCTACTATCTCGCCCGGCTCAACCTTGAAGTTTAAACCTTGGAAAACAGTGTTCCCATCATAGTCGAAGTAAATATTTTTCAACTCGATTCTCCCCACTTTTATCTCTACCCATTTAGCTTCTTTTGGCTCCACGACAGTAGGCTTTATTTTCAGGAAGAGGTAGACTCTTTCAGTTGCAGCCAAAGCTGCTTGCAGAGTGCTGTAGAAGGTTGTTAAAGTTATTATTGGCCTGTAGAACATGTCTGCATAACCGTAGAAAGCAATGAGGACTCCAATGCTGATTTCCCCAGAGGCAACTAGGTTACCGCCATACACTATAAGTATCACATAGGAAAGAGTTCTAACGGCGTCAAGTGATGGCTGAATCATTGCAAAAACTATTCTTGCCCTCAGGTTTACCTTCATAGTTTCGTTGCTAAGCCTATCGAACGATGCAACGTCAATGTTCCTTCTTTCGGCGAAGGATTGTGAAACTCTTGAGCCTGAGACGCTTTGCTCAACATTGCTCGTTAGCTCGCTCAGCTTCTCCCTTGTAAGCCGGTAAGCTTTTCTCGTTCTAATAGCCAGATATCTTGAAACCATCAGCATTAAGGGAACCACTGAGATGGTAGCTAAGCTTAGCGTTAAATGCATGCTAAACATCACGTAAAGCGATCCGACTAAGGTTAACGAACCTATCATTACTTCTATCGTGCCCGAGGTAGTGACATCTCCAATGGCACTTATGTCATTGGTTATTAACGATATCAACTTACCTGTTCTCTCAACATTAACATGTGAGATATCCATTTCCTCCATATGTCTGAAAACATTGCTCCTCATGTTGTACAGAAGTTTCTGGTTTATCCTGCCTGATAAAAAACCTCTTGTAAAACCTAGGAACCATCCTCCTATAGCGATCGCTATCAGGATTAACACATATCTTATTATTGCATCGAGGTCACCATGCATTATACCCTCGTCAATAAGGAGCTTACTGACATAAGGGCTGACGACGTTTATCGATAGTGAGATCAATGCAACTACTATGAGTAGGATTGTCTGGAGTTTCATGGGGTAAAGCCAGCGTATAAGCCATGCAATGAGTATTCGCGACTCTACTTCTCTAGGTTTCCCCTCTGCTTCAGCTGCTTGACGAAAATGCCAAGCCATTTTAATTTTCCACCTCCTGGCTTGCATATTGCGACATGTATAATCTAGCGTAAACCCCGCCTTTCCTCATCAATTCTTCATGAGGCCCGTCTTCAACCACTTTACCATCCTCTATGACGATTATTCTTTCACTAAGCTTGAGTGTGGAAAGTCTCTGCGTCACGATGAAGACTGTTTTACCTTTGATGAGCTCCTTTAAAGACTCATATATTTCCTTCTCAGTTTCAGCATCTACGCTCGAAGTGGAGTCATCCAAAATAAGTATGGAGGGATTTACAAGAAGGGCTCTAGCAATAGCTATCCTCTGTCTCTGACCTCCTGAAAGAGTAACACCCCTCTCTCCTACCACAGTATTATAGCCTTCCGGAAGGCTTACTATGAAATCATGTATTCTAGCAGCCTTCGCCGCCTTTTCAACTTCCTCCTGTGTAGCACTAGGTTTTCCATACGCGATGTTTTCTCTTATGGATATAGGAAATAAAAATATGTCTTGGTGCACTATGCCGATGTTTCTTCTAAGAGAAGTTATCTTAACATTACGAATATCTACATCATCTATTAGAATGCGTCCCCCTTGAGGATCATAGAATCGAGGTATCAGTTTGATTATTGTGCTTTTCCCTGAGCCTGTTGCCCCTACTAAAGCAATTTTTTCACCAGGCCTCACTTCGAAGCTCATTCCTTTAAGCACCGGCTTATCTATATCGTATCCAAATGTCACGTTCTCGAAACGTACAGCCCCCTTAACACATTTCAACTCTAATGCTCCAGGTTGCTCCTTAACCTCGGGCTCCGTGTCGAGAACTTCAAATATTTTGCGTGCTGAAACCATTGCCTCCGCGTATCTTGACAATACGAAGCCTATCGACATTATTGGCCAGACGAGCATACCCAAGTACATGGTGAAGGTAACGAGTTGGCCTAGAGTGATTTCCTCAGCAACCACTTGAAAACCGCCATACCAATATATTACTGCCGATCCAATTCCTACTATGAGGCCGAGCGAAGGCCAAGTTAATGAACTCAGAGAAACAGTTCTCAACCCCATGTTGTAGATTTCCCTATTTTTCTGCTCAAACCTTTTAAACATCTCGCCCTCGATGCCAAGGGTCTTCAAAACCTTAAAGCCTGAGGCGGTTTCCTGAATAATCATACTCATCCCACTTATTTCTTTCCAAATCTTTTCGAAAAGAGGCCTTACGAAACGGTTGAATGATAGAGATACGATGGCTATGAACGGAGTTATTGCCAGCGCTAAGAGTGCAAGCCTAAAATTGGTTGTCACAAGGATTATTATGACAATTGCCAGAGTAATAATGGAGCCAAGCAGGTTTGGAAGCGCGAACCCAAGCAGCCCACCTATATTCTCAGTGTCACGGGTAACTCGGCTTATAATCTGCCCTGCATCAACCTTATCGTAAAAACTGTATGATAGATCTTGCAGATGCTTGTAGATGCTTATTCTAATCCTGTAGACAACTTTCTGAGACATGACTCCGCTTAAATACTCCCTTATGAAGGACACGCCTCCAGACGAAAGAGTCAAAGCTATTATGGCTAATGCATACAGCCATAGGTCTGAAGATGCTTTCACCATAGTTATATCTACAACTCTTCCTGCAATTATTGGGCTGACAATGTTCATTAACGTACCGGTTAGAATAAGTATTAAAACACCAGAAAACAGACCTTTTTCCTGAATAACGTAGCTTAGAATCCTCCGAAACGGATGCTTAGGATTATTCGGCATGCTTCACATCCGCATATTAAACTAACTTATTTATCTTACTGTCTTAACTGTTCATTGTGTTTTAATTCCCACCGAGCCGTTACAACAATTCCCTCTTTAATATTATGCGAAGATTTTTTCCGGATCAAAATTTTTATCCATTTTATTTTCAATTGAGGATATGCTATCTGCAGAGACACGTTTTTATTTTGATGTTGCTTGATTGCCGGTAATTTCGAAGATAAGGGTGGTTTAGAAGAAACAACCATGTTTACAACAGTTTAATATCCTCCTCCTTTAAGTAAAATCATCACCGTCCCAACCGCCTTTATTTAAACAATCTTGTAAAAAACGTTTCAGAAACAATTCTGAAACAATTCTGAAAGAAAGCATTTTATTCTGGAAGATGTGACAAGTAGCTAGGGGGGAGGGGGGATGGAGATGGGGGAGGTCATTCTCCCCGCTTTTTCCAGTAAGGTTCGGAGAAAGCCGGTGGGGTTAGCGGGGAGAAGTTCCGACCTCCCCACTCCTATTAAGATCCAGCCTGAGATACCAATAGGCTTGGTTAATTTTGAAGTTATTCCGGTCAATGAAGACGGAGACATGTTAAGGGACGGTTCTCTGATGGACGAGGGCTTCACAGTCTACATTAACAATTATACCGGTTTTTGGAGGAAACCTGCAGAGGAAAAGACTCATATGGGTAGGGCCCCGGTTCCGGTAAAAGTCTGGAGGATGATAGATAGCTCTAAGAATGATTGGATTGAGCAGGAATATGTCATTACAGTGGTTACTAGGAATTACTTCGGGTCAAGACTCGTCAGGGTGAAGCCAGATAAGCCGATTATGAATATTGAGGTGAAAATCTATGTAACTAGGAAAGAAGGAGTATTTAGCGAGAGCCGTGAACTGTTTCCAACGCCTTCACTAGTACCTGAAAGTTTTCCATCGCTGCCGGTTGACAATAGTGTTATTGAGGAAGAAGCTATCCGGATTAAAACCTATCTAGCTATGCTAGAGGGAGAGAAAGACTGTGGGCTGATATCTGAAAGAGCTTATTATAGGCTTAGAAGAAGGCTTGAGTCAATACTTTACGAGCTTTTAGAGGAGGCGGAGAAACCGGTTGAAAAACAAAAGCTGGTGATTAGCGAGCCCCCTACTACTTAAAAGCTTGCTCAGTAGAGTTTTTTAATTAAAGGTAGTTATTTTCACTGTACTTGCCTTCCATTGTTCTTACGTGTCTAACAATACTTAAATACGATTAGAAGAAACCGGTCTTATGAGGAGACTTAAAATACTGGGTATACTCATAGCCTCCATCTTAATACTGGTTCTGCTTCTCGCATATGGCAAAACGGTGATCTCTATCATCCCCTCTTTTCAAGACCTTAAAATCGAAGCTATAACAATCATTCAAGTTTTGCTGATTGCGGCAGGTTTCTACATATTTTACATCTTCATCTCCTACATGCTTTCCTCAGCAATAACCCGAGCTGGGGGGAAACCAGGAGATGTGAAAATGCTGGTGAGCTTTCTGCGTTCAATCATCCTATTCGTTGCGATCCTTTTGATTATGAGCATATTTGCCGGTGGAGGGTTGACTTTTGCAGCAGCCTTCGGAGCATTTGGAGGGCTGTTCCTAGGATGGTCCTTACAGCAACCAGTCACCGGGCTGGCAGCATGGTTCCTTATAAACATAAGGCGCCCGTTTAAAGTAGGGGATCGCATATTTCTCCCGGCTTGGGGGTTGATAGGTGATGTTCTAGATGTTGGAATGATGTACACCACTCTAAACCAAGTTGGCGGAACAATAGGTAGCGAGGAGCCGTCTGGAAGACGCGTGTTAATACCTAACGCAATACTTTTCTCAAACGTCATAATAAATTATAGTAGCGAGGCCAAGACATCTGAACCCTTCATACTGGATGAGGTTGTCGTCAGGATAACTTATGATTCAGACTGGAGTGAGGCTGAGAAGATAATGCTTAGAGTTGCGAAGGAGGTGACTGAAGACATAATAAAGGAAACAGGGAAAGAGCCATACATCCGGTCGGACATGTATGATTACGGAGTGTACCTCAGGCTGAGATACATGACTTTGGCGGTTGACCGTCCCAGGATAGCTCACGAGATAAACAGAAGGATATTTGAAGAATTCCAGAGAAATAAGAAGGTTGATTTCGCAATCCCATTTGTATACTCCTATAAAAGGGGGGAGAAAGCCTTTGAAAAACTCGGTAGAGAATAGCATTTTGAAAACATTTTAATCGGGCAACCGTAGCTTAGGGTGAGGCTGAGCATTGAATTACAGGGAGATCGTTAGAAAAAGCCTGCATATCGTTCTTTCGCTAATACTCTTGCTACCATTCGTGTTAACCTATTTTAAAATCGTTTTTGACAAGGCTGTTTTTTACTCAGTCTTAAGCATCTTAACCTTAAGCTTTAACGCTATACAGATTAAACGGCCTCTTCTGAGGAGCGAGGTTAAGAAATTCATGAGGGAGAGCAGAGAAAAATTCTTCATGGATATTAAAAACTTCATACCAGTTAGAAGCCAGGTTACCAGCAGTGTTCTAGACAGGATTGAGGAGAAAATCAGGGGGGTTGAGGACCTTATCGATTACCAACTTTCAACTGTTGAAAGAGACTATGAGAAGAGAGGGGGTTATATTGGATTAACCTATGGTATCCTAGGAGTCACCATATCCTATTTTCTTTTCAAAGACTACGCGTTATACGGAGTTGTCTCGCTGGCAACGACTGATGCTGTAGCAACCGTAGTAGGCGGGTTAACTGGTACTCATAAGCTTCCATTCACCAATAAGACTGTCGAAGGAAGTATCTCCGGTTTCATAGTTTTTCTTACGGCTTTGATTCTGATGGGAGTACCCTTTCTGAACGCACTTATTCTTTCGGTTGTTGCCATGATCGTTGAAGCATATGCCGTCGAAGACAATTTACTCTTGCCAATATTCGTATCCTTCTTAGCAACATTCATGGTTTAAGATTCTCTTTAAACCATTCTATCGTAGTTTCTATAACCTTGTCTTCCAAGGTTCTTCCGCTGAAAGTATGGCCTGCACCTTCTATTATAACAAGCTTCTTAGGTTCACCAGCCTTATCGTACAGCATCCTTGCATGTTGAACCGGAACAACTGGGTCTGCAGAGCCATGTATAATCAGCATGGGCCTGGGAGAAATCTTAGCACAACTATCTAAAACATCATGCTTCAAAGCATCTATGAAAAAATTCTTTCCAACCCTATAACCGTTTGGCAGATCCGCATAATCCTTTTCAAAAAGGTTTCTTGAGTCCATTCCGAAAGATTTCTCAACATTGGTTGATAAGGATCTGAGTTCAGCTGGAGAAGACCATGTGCAGACTGCCTTCACATTTTGGTTCTGAGCAGAGGTTAGAATCGAGATTACTCCTCCTAGGCTCAACCCTACTACACCAATCTTATCACGGAGAACCTCTTTCCTATCCGCAAGAAAGCTTAAAACAGTGTTGAGATCACTCATCTCCGACGAGATGGTCATATCCTCAAATTCACCCCCGCTTTCACCAGATCCTCTGAAGTCAAATCTAACTGCAGCAATTCCTTCTCTACTCATTCTTCTGGCAGCACGCACAAACAGCCTGTGATCCTCTATTCTATGCCCTGTAAAACCGTGGCAGAAAACCACGGTGGGTGCAGGTGTTTCATTTGGAACATGTATCACCCCTGATATTTTTTCACCCATGTTCTTAATGAATACAGGTATCTCCTCCATTTTCTGAATATTAGAAAGCCGGTACCGCTTTATAATGTTTGTGAAACCTTATTCGAACTCTATGGTGGCGGGAGGCTTATCAGTTATGTCGTAGAGCACCCTGGAAACTTCAGGAATCTCTGTCAGTATCCTGTGGCTTATCTTGTCAAACCGGTTCCAGTCGAGTCTAACATGTTTAGCAGTCATCGCGTCCTCTGACTCAACTATTCTCAAGGCAACCATGTACCCGTATTTCCTAGATAAGTTTGCTCCTATTCCAGTGGCCCTGCCCTCTAGAAGAACAGGGAAGGCCTGAAAACATTTTATGTCAGCAAGCTCATCATCAACTATGGATGTTGCCTTCTTAATTATTGAAAGCCTTTCTTCAGTCACCTCGCCAAGTATTCTTATGGATAATCCTGGTCCTGGAAACGGTCTCCGGTTGACTATTTCATCCGGTAGGCCAAGCTCTTTGGCAATGAGCCTAACCTGATTCTTGTATATTTCCTTTAACGGCTCAAGTATTCTAAACCCGTATTTTTCAAACGGGTTTATACCTATTTGCTCAAGAACATTATGCTGTGTTTTAACTCCTCCCCTAGTCTCAACTATGTCTGCCGCAATCGTGCCCTGCAGGATGATTTTTGCTCCCGCCTCTCTTGCAATCTTGGAAAAAGTTTTGTAAAAAGTATCTCTGAAAGCCTTCCTCTTCTTTTCAGCATCCCTAATTCCCTTTAAGGCGGTTAAAAACTCTCGTTGAACATCGTATACAGCAACATCCATACCGATGTTTTTAAAAACCCTCTTAATCCTCTCAGACTCTCCTATTCTCATAAAGCCATCTTCAAGAAACACAGCCTTCAAATTTCCACCAGCTGCTTTGAACCCTAATACTGCAGTTACAGAACTGTCGACACCGCCCGATAAGGCAACTATACATACGTCACTTCCAATCTCGCCTTCAAGAATCTTTGTCTTCTCCTCCACAAACTTCTTTGGATCAAAGTGAGCCATGCCACGCATTTCCAGCCAAACCTTATTTAAGCTTTATTAGTCTAAGAAACTTTCACAACCGATTGAAAAAAGGACGGAGGTATCGAATGACGCTTATGTTGGCGGTGGCGGGGTTCCCTGAGGCTGATTGACTACTGTGACGTTTACTGTTTGCTGTTGTACCTTCTGCCCTTTTCTCCAGAAGCTTGCAATCAATGCAGCGATTGACGCTACCCAAGCCACGAAGTAGCCAACACCCAGTTCTAAAACGTTGAATGCTTCACCATACGAGTTGTATATTAGAATATGCCCCGCGGTTAAAATGGCTAAAGCAACAATCCCGATAACCCCACAACCCAGGGGGAAGACGCCTACGATACCCGCTATGACTAAGAGGATAAAGGAAACGATAGTAACATAGGCTAATGTGACTAACGCTGGTTCTCCCATCTCCTGAATCGATCCGAGGTTTTCAATATTCCACTGCGTCAAGACGAAAAACGTGTCTCCATGTGTGCCGAAAGGCAGCAGAAATGCTGCAACTAGGATTACTATCCCTAAAACTATGCCTATTATTCTGCCAGGGTTCATTTACTGTTTTTCACAGGCTTTAATTATTAAGGAAGTATATAAAGCTTGGACAAGGACTTACGAAGTACTTCGAAGGACTTCAATAATTTTACAACTTTATGTTTTTTTACATCTGCGTTTTATCGAATACTTTTGACAAACCTATTTTCAAAATGGGCGGCAGACCTATGAAATCAGTTACTGTGTAGAAGAATCGGAAAAGCAACGATATGGACACGCCATGGGAAAGAGGAACTCCAAACAATTGCAGCAAGGCAGCTAAAACACCTTCCTGTACTCCTAGACCAGCAAGAGTAAGGGGAAGATAAGTGAAGCTTGAAACAAGAGAGTAGATGAAGATGAATAGAATCGGATGAAGGTCAACTCCAACGGAGAGGGAGAAGAAGAAAAGAGCCATGGAGTCAAACAGGGATGTCAGTAACATGGCGAAGGCCACCGGAACCAGAGACTTCTTAGCCTTAACTCCCTCCCTCTGAAAATTCTCAAACCTAGTTACATAGGGGTCTAAGAACTGGCTTATTCTTTTGAAGCCTCTAAGCTTGATTATCAGTTTCCTAGGCCTGTCTGACCATAAGAGTACGGCGAAGAACACTGCGCTGGTAGCGAGAATGAAAGCGCTTGTAGCTACAATCCATTGAACGCCTGAAATCGATTCAACAGGACCAATGAGATACACGATGGAAATCACTGTTAGGAAAGCTCTTATGAAGAAGTCAACCATCCCAGACACAACTGTTGCTACAGCACAAGGCTCAACCGGAGTTTTACTAAGAGCCCCCATTATGAAAGGGGTTATGAAGTAGCCTGCACGCCCAGGAGTCAGGTCACTTGCCAACTGTCCTGCAAAATTCGCTTGAACACAACTTGAGAAGCTCACCCTATATTTCAAAACGGTGAGGATGAAGTAGAAGGATAAGGCAATCATCATAGAGGCCGTTATAATTAAAAGAGATCCTGTTACCACATATCTAATATCTGCTTTAATCAGGGCTCCAATAGTTTCCGGCATGTTTGCCTGGTGAAGTAGAATGATTATGATTATCACTCCAAGAATAAATTGAACAACCGTTAATACCGTCTTCCTAGGGCTTTTCACCTTTTCAATCCTTGCTAACAACGTGATTCCAATCTTTAAATCTCTTTATCAGGCTCGTTCCGCCTAATCAGTTTAACCGCAATACTCCTCCTGTGTCAACTGGCCTTAACGGTTCTCTCCATTTCCTTCTCCAGATCACTCACTATTTTCTCAAGCTTCACCCTCAGTCGGTCATAAGCTTCTTCCGATATCAGTTTATTATTCTTCTCATCCTCCAGAAGAACCATAAACGCCTTAATCCTTTTAATCTCCTCCTCCACAACATTAGTCTCAACCGGCGGAGACGGCAACGGAATTATTGGTAAATGTGAAGAGGTTTCTGAGCTTGAGAGAGAGGAGAAAAGCTCTATAGGAGGCGATTTTGAGGATTCTTGAGGAACAGAAGAAGTTTGGGGTAAAGATTCCTCTGAGCCGGACAGGGGTTTGAAAAGACTAGCCGGTGGACTGACATTTTCAACAGGATGTTCAATCGCCTTCTCAGAGGAAGATTTAGATGAGAGGAATGAGAGTTTTCTTCTCATCTGCGGCTGAATCTTACCCATGATAATTATGGCGACGGAGAAGCCCCAGGCAGCAAAGAAACCTACCCCGTAACTAGGAATATTGAACCCCAGCTGAGGGTTAAACATGGATACAACTGTCACAAGTATCATTCCAAGTATCCCCATTACCCCGGAACGCATAGGGTAGAAGCCCAATACCCCTGCTATAACTAGAAATATGAACGATATTACAATCAGGATATTGTAGACCAACAGGTTAGCGGGCTGCTGAGCCTCATTAATGATGCTTTCAATCAACCGTCTAACTGTGTTGAAGAACGTTGTTTCACTAGGCTGACCTGAGGGCAGAGGGAAAGAGCCAAAAGGAAGCAGGAAAACTGCTAAAAGAATCAACAAGCCGAACACTATGCCTACGATTCTATCCAAGTCCATTATTATAGTAGTGCAAGCTGCAAGCATATATTAAGCTTCCTTCGTAAATTTTATAAACATCAACTTTCAAAAAGTTTTTTTGGTAGAAAACATCTTTTCATAAGGCAGGGTCTATCTCTCGTCCAAATATGCATCAAACCTATCTTATTGTAAAGTATTAGAAATGAGAAAAAAGGGTTAAACAGCGTTCTTCAAGTTTAACGGCTTGGAGGCGGCGGAGGATAGGCTGGAGGAACATACGCAGGTTGAGGTGCGGGCTTTCTTCTCCTTAAAAGTAGCGCAATAGCTAAGATGACGACTATTGCTATGACCGCTATATAGAGCCACATAGGTATGCCGACGCTGAATGTTGAAGCCGGTGTTTGATATTCGTTGCCAGCATTGTCTACTGCCTCAACGTAGTACTGGACGCTTGTGAAAGGCATTTGAGACGGTATTGAACCAGTGTATCTTCCTGCCTGAAGAGTCATAGCAACCTCCGTCCATGAGGAGCCTCCGTTAGTCGAGTAGTAGAGTTTAACCTCTTTAACCCCGGAAAGTGCATCTGAAGCTTCGCACGTTATTGTGGTTGACTCGCCAAAGACAGGGTTGGATGGTGCTGATAATCCTGAGACCGTAGGCGGGACAGCATCGACAGTAAGCGTGAAGGAGCCGCTCCATGTTGCAGTATTATCAACATTGTCTACAGCCTCAACGCTCCAAGTGTGGCTTCCCTCCGAGAGGCTTATCGTCTTAGAGTAGTCGCTGCCACTAGTCATAGAGCCTTGAGAAATACCGTCGACCGTTAGCCTAACCTCCTTAACCCCTGAGCCAGAGTCCTCAACCCTGACAGTGAACCTTACCGAGGATGAGCCCAGAATAAGGCTTCCAGTAGGTGAAGCACCGCTTATCGCCGGAGGAGTCTTATCCAGCACAATGGTCAGGGTTTTCTCAGCCTCATTGTTACCCGACTTATCACTACTATAGTAGCCTATCGTATGAGAACCGTCTGAGAGAGTCGAAAAAGTCAACCCAGCCGTGTAAGTACTCCAAGAACCTCCGTCAACCCTGTACTTAGTCTCCTTAACCCCGCTCGCATCATCGCTTGCTGAAAGCGTGAAGACAGTGGATCCGGAAACATAGGTTGTTGTGCCACTCGTATACTTCGGAGAGCCTACTGTCATCGTGGTGACAGGTGGAGTTGTGTCAGGTATAACGGTTGCTGTCGCGGTTCCAGAGGTTAAGCCTGTAGCTGAGGCTGTTAAAGTCTGTGTTCCACCCCTAATATCGTAATAGTCTACTTTGACAAAGCTTGAGCCCGCGTGAATAACCACGCCAGTTATCACGTTTGTCGTCCCAAACTCTCTGAACTCACCGTCCGAGGATGTTGTTAAAAGGCTTACGATTATGTCAGAGGTGTGGGTTGTTTCAAAATTGTTAGCATCCCTCAGCGAGATGTTGAGATAGGAATATGTTACTCCAGCAGCCATTGTGAAGCTTGAAGGCATTATGAGAAGCTTAGCAGGGGGCCCAGCCTTAACGTTGAAGAGATTGCTCTCCCCGGTCTTACCTGCCCCGCTAGTGGTAATCTTAACGTTGCTACCTATCCTGTTTATGGTGACCATGCCTGTCCACTTCCCGTTCACGAAGGCGCCGGTTATCGTGGGGTTGATGGTGCCAGTGGTGTCTGCGAGGGAGTTTGTTCCAGTGTAGTCTGTCTTAACGTTGTTGTAAGCATCGTAGGCAGTTATGGTTATTGAGAACGGTGTTGCAACCTGCTTCGGTGAGGAAATCGTGTTGAAGGTGAAATGGTGTAATGGACCAGCCGTGACTGTCAGCGACTCAGTGTCATCACCATAATTCATCACAATGGTAGGTGGCCAGCCACCAATCAAGTACATGTAGTCCTCCGTCCAAACCTGAATATCCCATGTCCCAGCCTTATCATCATAATACCAGAAATCAGCCTTTTTCGAGCCGTCCGGTATTGTAACCTGCGTTATCGCAGCCCCGCCCTCAGTAAGGGAGAACCGCTTGTTGGTTGAGGTAGAGGTTGAGCTAAGCTTAACATTAAGGTTTCCGCGGGTCACATAGCTTCCATTCTCCATTACCCTCCACACCGACATCTTAACCCAGTTTCCAGCCTGCATGGAGCTGCTTGAAAGCTCCAGCTCCAGGTGGGGAGGATAATACTTAACCTCAAGGTATGGACGCTTACCCGAGTCAGTGTATTCTTTAGAATACATATAAAGGTAAATTTGAGAGGGGTTTGATTCATCGCTGTCTTTTAGCATCCAACCGTAGTTAGGTGCGTAGTCGGCGGCACTTTTAGCCACAAACTTTCTAACCGAACCTGCGACATTGAAACTTAGCCAAACATTATTACTGGTGCCAGTCGACGTTGAGCCTGCACCAACCTTGAAAAGTGCAGCAGGCTGATTGTTCCATGTGATCGTGGACTCGCTCCAAGAGCCTCCAGTGACTCTCCAAGTGTCTATTGTCCTGCTTGAAGAGGGAGCATCATACATGAATAAATTAATGACAGCGGAATCTATAAGTGAGCCGGGAGGGATATTGGATAAATCAAACCATATGAAGGAACGCCAAATATAGCTCTCTGTTGGTCCCGTAGATACTCCTAAAAAAGTATTTGCGCCATAGTTGGTTCCAGCGAGAGTTCCTCCTGCCACTAAAGCGTCATCTGTAGGTCTGAAAGTTCTAGTAAGCAGAGTCGTGCCGTCGCCAGCCACTCTCGTAACGTAGGGTATTGTTGAGCATATGATTATCATGATTGTTAAGAAGCCTAACATTATCCTTACTCTACTCAACGTTTTCCACGCTGAGAGCAGCCTCTTTATGAATATAAGCTTTTTGTTTCAAACAGCCATATTTTTACAACTAGTTTCATATGCTAATAAAGAAACACTCTTCAATAAGCCTTCTAGCCCCTATCTTAGGGTTTTTGAAAACCGTAATGTCTCCTCGTCACCGTATTCTTTCATCGTCTTAATCATGGATTGCTCTGTAGATTTAGGTTTTTAAACAGGCTGGGATAGTGTCTTAGAGAGAAATGTCTGGTGAGAGTAGGGGCGAGGTGGATTTAATGAGAAGAAGAGCGATGGGTTTTCTCGAGGCGGCGAAGCATTCCTTACGGTCGAGTAATTATGACGTAGCGGCTTTCAACGCTGAGCAGGCAGCCCAGCTATACTTGAAATCAGTTTTACTGGAGTTCGTAGGCGACTTCCCTAGAACGCATTCCCTCATATTTCTTCTCAGTGAGCTTAGACGCGTGAATGAGAAGGAGGTTGATAGATTCATCGGGGAAAAAAGAGGGGCCTCCATAATTTAGAGGATGCTTATTTAACAAGCAGGTGTTTTTTCAAAATGTTTGACGAGGAGGATGGAGAGTATTTAGTTTCACTAGCTGAAGAGGTGGTGGATTTCTGTGAGAAGCTTAGACACGGCATGGGAAAGAGCTAATATTCTTAATGATTGGCGAAAATGGTCTGTTAAGATAAGAGAGGCAGCTGATGAAACACTATCATCTGATTTGCTCGACGTCTATGTTTTCGGAAGCGTTGCCACAGGTAGGCTCGTAGCCTCCTCTGATGTGGACATACTGATTGTTGCCAAAAACCTTCCGAAATCTGTTATCAGAAGAACCGATATAAAAGAGAGAATAATTGGTAAAGCCGGCTTACCTTTAATTCACCCGTTTGAAATCCATCTGGCTGACGAGGATGAGGCAAAGATCTACTTTAAGCATATTCGTGGAAACTTTATCAAGCTGTAGCACGCTACTTCCTTAGACTTTTGAGCGGAGCCTTCCTAAAGCATAAACTATCTTTAACATACGCCTCTTGTTCAACAGTAATGCAAAAATAGTACTCTATATCTCGAATAACATGCCTTCTATAAATGCTGCTCGCACCTTAAAGTCTTCCCCCACCAAAACCATGTCAGCATCCTTCCCCTTCTCTATGCTTCCTTTACGATCATCGATGCCCAACAGCTTAGCAGGATTATATGAGGCTACTTTAGCCACTGAGGTTAAAGGAAAACCCGTGAAACTGATGAAGCGCCTAGCTAACTCGTTCATGCCTGCCGATGTCCCAATCAGCCTGCCGTCTACGAATCTGGCAGTCCCATCTATAGATATAAAGTCAGCACCGTCGTAAACATACTTTCCGTCAGGTAGACCTGTTGACCTTACTCCATCCGTTATGAGGATAATCCTGTCTTCGCCTAAAACTCTTGATGTAAATCTAACCATGGAGGGGTGAATGTGGACACCGTCAGATATTATTTGCACGGTCACATCTTTTGATTCGAATATGGCTAATGGGGGACCTGGAGACCTGTGGTGAATAGAGGGCATCGCGTTGAAAATATGGGTGACGTGCTTAACCCCTACTCCTATTGCTTGCAGAGTCTGCTCGTAATCAGCTGAGGAATGCCCAAAGGAAGCTATCACCTTGTTTTCAAGCAATAGTTTAATTACTTCTTCAGCGCCTTCGAGCTCAGGAGCAATCGTCATCATCCTGAGCCAGCCTCTACACCTATCCATTATCTCCATCAGGATTTTTACAGACGGATTGCAGATTGAGGATTCTCTAATCCCGCCCCTTCTATACTTAGAGATGAATGGGCCCTCCAAGTGAAAGCCTAGAAACCGGGCTCCGTCCAAACCTTTAGAAACCTTTTTCAAAGCAATGTCTAAATGATTATTCTTCTGCCTCGGCTTATAGAAGGTGGTTGCGAGGAAGCCTGTTACCCCACACTTGACGCATGCCTTAGACATAGTGTTAATTGCCTCCTCATCCTCGTCAAGAATGTCTGCTCCTCCTGCTCCATGCGTATGGACGTCTATGAACCCTGGAAAAAGCAGGCTTCCCTCAACATCAATCTTCTCTTCCTGAGTGTGGCCGTAGATGGATTTATCGATCGCCTTTATCCTCCCGTGATCGATTAAAACATCTCCAAATGCTTCTCCCCAAGGATTGACTATTCGAGCGTTTTTTATCAGCATCCGATATTACTGGTTTCAAGTTTCCCGATTATTAAGTCTTTTTCTGTTTTTCTCCGTGGTTTACAGGAGAGGGACACGATAAATACCATGGAATACAACATTTTGCAACGAATTAGACTAATCAGATTCAGGGAATGAAGACGATGGCTGCAAGTATTATTGTGAGAAAGGAGTTAAGCAGAAGAGAGAACCGCTCTCCTTAAAATCAAGTATTTCTATTTCAATTCCCCGTTCTATCTTCTTAAGCTTCAGCCAATAATTGTAACCACCATCAAGCTCCAGATCTTTTACAATTTTCAACCGGGTTTCTAAAACACCGTTTATAAAGCTGAGGCCGAATAGATTCATCTTCACGCCATTAACAACCATACGGTTATCGGAGAATTTTACAGTAGCCGATTTCGGCAAGTACAGGCTTATTCTCATGGATTTAAGCTTCTCTTCCTGAAGTAAACGGATGCCTGAAGAAATGCTCCATAAATCCATGTGGTGTTTTTCAACTAAGTATAACCTGTCTTCCTCAATTCTACCCAGAGTAAACTCGATCATTTTCCTAGCGTCAACTAATATGCTTCTCGCTCTACCAATATAGCCAATTCTTGCTATCTTATGTTCCAAAAGTTCTCTTTCTTTTTCTTCGAATGCCCTTGGAGTCCCGTAAGCGTGAAGAAAACATTTCCTCTCTATTTGTTCTCCATCCATGCCAATCTTGCAGATTGAGGGTTCTGGCTGAATATGGTAGTAAAGCTTAGCAAGCTCCTCCGCAGAATGAAAAGTTGTATTGGCTTTCAAAGTTGTTCCGATAAAAAGTATTTTCCCATTGAACTCCGATACTTTAAGATAGGGGGTCCCGTTGCCGCAAGGTGTTTCAGCATTTTCATGCCCTTCAGTTATTCTCCTAGCATTTTTTCCTATGGCAGCAACAGAATGAGTTGGATGTCTGCTTCTATATGCATTCTTCCTCTTTCTAAAAGTTTCAGAAACTATACCTGTCCAGCATGGCTTGTCCTTTGAAAAACTCGGCGGGTATTTGGGAGAATCAAATATTTGGCCAGTTATGGTTGGAACAACTACAGTACCTTCTTCTCTAACGCTTTTGAGAAGAGCATCTATCATCGTTTCTGCACCACCAGGCACATAACCGATACTTCTCAAAGAGCTATGAACAAGAAGTACATCTCCTTTTTCAATTCCCATCTTAGTAAGGTCTTGAACTATCTCTTCTCTAGTGAATTCGAATTTTTGCACGGAAGCAGAAGGTATATGGATCTAAAATATTTATTGGTTGCCATGCAGGCTTAAGATGACCCGTTTCCTAAAGGATTCTTGAGCCAGCTAGTATAGTAAGACTGACTAATTTTCCATTAAGCCAGCTCCTTAGCTCTTTCAGCTAACACTTTGCGTTTCCACTTTATGTCTTTCGGCAAGGTTAACGAGGCGGCGGTGAGCAGCAATGCGCATGCAGACCAGGTTACGGTTATTATCACCACCATTCCCCACTCCAGCCCCATGATGTCCGCCAAATAACCAGTTATCAATGGGGCAAAACCGGATCCCACGTTTTCAACAAACACCTGTATTGAATGCGTGGTACTCCTAACCTCAGGCAGAGATATATCTTGTAGAGATGCTGATACAGCGGGCCCAGCCATAGGGATGAAGAAGCCTGTTAAGGCTCCAAATATTAGGAAGAGCTCTACCCCCCCTCTCGTTAGAATCGTCAGGTCAAAGAAGACTAGCCCTATAGCTACAGAGACCCCGGCGAAAACAGCTCGCCCTTTCAAGGTTTTCTTAAATGCCCAGTCGCTCATCAAGCCTGCAACTATATTGCCAACAACCATTGTTAGAAGCGCAACCAGCATTATGAGCAACTGGGAATCACTGTCGAAGCCTCTGACATCAGTCATGTATATGAAGAACCAGTATGTGATTATCTGCCATGGGAAGACTCCGAAGAAGCCTTGAGTGAAAAGGAAGACCATTGACTTTCTCTTGAGAACTTCAGCCAAAGATTCTTTCTTGAACGTGTCTTTCAACTTGTCCTTCACAGCCAGCAGTTCCGGTTCAGTGGATCCTCTAGGCTTGTCTTTTAACGTGGTTATTATTAGAACCGCCAGCAGTAAACCGGGCACCCCTGTTATCATGAAGGCGCTGCGCCATCCTAGGGCACCGCCCATGATGGTTCCAATAAGAGTGCCGATAAGAGCTCCTAAGGCACCTGAAGTGTTTAACACGCCGAGTGCTGTAGACCTTTTCTCCGGAGGGAAGTAGTCTCCGATAAACGAGTATATTCCACTGTACGATTCATTATCTATCCCCGTCAAGGCTCTTGTAGAAGCCAGCTCCAAAAAGTTTGTGGAGAAAGTGGAGAGGATTGTTGTCCCTCCCCAGATAGCGCTCGCGAGGGCTGCGAGGGGAGGTCTGGCATATCTGTCAAAAAGATAGCCCCAGACAGGCATGAATAACACGGCTACTATTGCAGCACCTGTCTGTATGGCACCAAGCTGAGTGTATGTAAGCGTGAACTCATCCTTTATTGCTGTGAGGAGCGGTGCAATGAGGAACTTGTCAGAATTATGAAGCACCATGAAGAGGAAGAATATGAAAACCGTGTACCAAGCTTCACGCGGTATTCTGTAAGCCTGAATCTTAGCCATCTTACGCTCATCCTCTTTTAAGGTTCCTCCAGCCGATCAACGTGAAGCCCAGCTCCTCGACGAGTCGTAGAGCCTCTTTAGAAGTAACTAGCTGATAGTCGAGGTACCGCTCAATATGGCTTGGCATTATTGCTTTAATCTCCTCGTCAGGTAAACCGAGGTGGACTATCATCTGGGTTATGGTACCGGGCTTTATATTCTTCAACATACTTCTGAACCATTCTATTCTCTCCTGCAAGTCTGACCCAAGAGTGGAGTCGACCAAACTATCTACAATAGGCATATTTGGCTCCAATATCTTTCTTAGGATGTCTTCAGAGAACTCCGTGCGTATTTCCTTAGATTGCTCGAGCGCCTCCTTAACAGGCTTAGTTAATACCGGGAGAAGACCGTTATCTAAGGCAGTCCTCAGATATGTTTCTAAAAGATCTGGTCTGAAGAAGACGGTTCCCATATGAGTATCTAGATGAGAGGGTTGGAGGCCTAGATCAAATGCTCTCTTAACCTGAGCTCTGAGTTCAATCTCAACATCTTTTCTAAACGCTTTTGCAGCGTCTTTTGCATCTCTGTAAAAGTATTCTTGCCTATCTAGGAGTGTCAACACCTCCCTTTTAGAGCTTACAGGCCCCCATCTATAGAAACTCCACTCGCTCGTCAATGTCGAGTGTACGCCATGATCGTAACCAGGATTACTCTTGAAAAATTCAACAGCCTCAAGAACCCATGGGCAAGGCATCATGAGACTGCAACTGGAAACCATCCCATTCTGAAAACCGAGGAAAGTAGCAATGTTTTCGGAATGACACATGCCTACATCATCTGCATGAATAATTAACAGCTTATCTCTCCGGTCGAAACCGCTTGGCAGCACCATGTCTTCAAAAACCTATAATAAAACTTAAGCTTTTCTAACCAGCAAGAATGTATCATAACCATGATAAACAACAGAAATAAACAACCTTAGGCTTAATTTTAAATTATCTTGGCGAGCATATCTCTCCATTGATCAAGTTTCCAGTTTAGTTGTGCTTCATAGTTGCGATGAGGGCGAAACCTCATTTTGCAGTTTTCAACTTTTTCTCCAACCACCTCTATCTCATCTAAGGTTTTTGGCCCTAGCCCAATTTGAGTGCCATACCAGAGATACCCGATATTTCTATAATCAAAACCCATCAGCGTAGTTGTAACCAAGTCGCAAGCTAACGCATTTGCACTGGCTACAGTAAAGCCTGAGGAAACTGCACCTCCATGATTTGGCCCATTGCCCTCCATGCCGACAACACCATCTATAACGCTTAAATGAGGAAACGTAAGTTTTGCCAATTTAACTAGATTTAGATTAAAAGCCCGATAGCCCTGATGGATTAGTTCCTTATCCCAACCTATTAGCGACCCTACCGCCATATTTTTCAAAGCTAACGTAACTATGCCAACATCATGTGTCTTCGGTCTCGTAATCGATATCCGATAGGAATCGAGAACTGTTTTTGAAACCTTTACTTCAATCGTGTTAAACCGGGAATCAAGAATTTTTGTTTTAACCCATTCATCTTCATTTAAATCCAGCAGTTTAACCGGATAGTTTTCCTCAAGCTCAAGATAGCCAAAGTTACGATAGCCATTCCACGTATGCTCTGCAGAAGCTTCGCCGATCAGAAATCTTCTTGCTCCGAGTTCAAGGAGAAAATCCATCACAGATTTAATTGCATCCACATGAGTTGCTGCAAGCGGGATACTTGTTGAAACAAAATTTGGCTTCAGTAGGATCGGCTTTCCAGGAAGCTCGATATCCTCCTTTATAAAATCCAAAGCTTTGCGGATATTCGTTTTCCTATCCTGCCCCTTAACCAAGCTAACTTTCATCCCGGATTCGGTTTTTACCATGAAATTATTTTTGTTTGTATTTTCAAAGGAAATCCTTGTGGGTTTAATCAACTGCATTAGAAATTCCAGTATCCGGATTGACATTATAAAGATTGCGTTCAGAGAGAAGCCATTAGAATTTTAATAAGCTACGTGACAAGTTGAGCTTTTTTATCTATTATCTAAACGCGGTTTAGCAATCATCGGAACGAGAGATATGATTGCCAGGGCAACTATCAAACAGATTCATTCAGTGCATCCATAAACGTCAATATGATCCTCGTCAAAAACCGTATGAAGATAACCTCGGAATGCAAAAGTTTAAAAAATGAAAAAATACTTTAACCATTATGGAACAAGTATCCTATTTTGAGAAGGCTGGAGATAGAACTGAAGAGGTGCTGGAGATCTGCAAGAAGTATTGTGAAGCACACGGTATCCATGACATAGTGGTTGCCTCGACGACAGGCAGGACGGGCGCTATGTCAGTCAAGCTGTTGAAAGGCATGAATATTGTGGTGGTTACGCACTATGCTGGTTTAAAGGAGGCGGGGAAGGTTGAGCTTCTGGAGGACGCTAAGAAGGAGATAGAGAAGAATGGAGGAAAGATCATAATAGCGACCCACGCTCTAGGCGGGGTTGAAAGTGCATTAAGAAAGTTCAATACTGTTGGACCCGTTGAGCTTATAGCCTCAGCGCTTAAGATCTTTGGACAGGGTACAAAAGTGTGTGTTGAGATAGGGCTCATGGCAGCCGACGCAGGCTTGATACCGGTAGACAGAGATGTTGTGTGCATCGCAGGCACTGGTCACGGTGCTGACACCGCCATCGTGATGAAGCCTACAAACACTGGGAGCTTCTTCGACTTGAAAATCAGAAAATTTCTTTGTAAGCCTGCAAACTTCTGATCTTACATAGATGAGAAACATCTTCGTTGATTCTCAACGCAGTATCGTGAAGCTCGGTAACAATCTTAATAACTTTGTAGTAAGTGTTCGAAATCATAATTGTTTCAAGTTTCTACGGCTTCCGGCATTTAGCTACGTGCTTCAGAGAAACATATAAAAAGAAGGGATAGAAAACTAACTAGGGAGTAAAGGATTGAAGCAGACAGTCAGTTTGAAGAATGCGAACAATGCTTTAAAACAGTTTATTAAGAAGCTTACTAAAAACACTTACGTCATCGGGATTGTAAGCCTACTCTGGTTCCTCTATAGGACGGGTACTAAACCGTCTAGAGCTGCCTATCCCTGCCAGAAGGCAGCAGCATTAACCAGCTACAATTTCCTGATTTTCCCGATAATCTGCTTCTTATCTAAAGCAGCGGATAAAATGGGTTTAAATCTATCCCGCCCAGCCAATTTTTTAAAAAGCAAATTAACGGAAAGAGTCACACTCGCCATCCTTATAGTCTTAGCGTCTTCATCAGTATTGCTCTACGGTGTACTGCTTTACGTCAACTTCTCCAGTGATGTTTCCAGCCTTGTAAAGCAACGAACCAGTCTTAATGAAAAACTTGCAACTGTGTCTATAGTAAGTGTTGAAGAAAAAAGCCTTGAAACAGCATTGGAGGAAGCAATAGATTATCTGGGAGGAATAGAGAGCATAGTGCCGGAAGGCGCGAAAGTCTTGATAAAGCCGAACCTAGTTCGGAACCAGGCTCCTCCCGACACTACACCTCCAGACATAGTCGAAGCACTTGTCAACATAATTAAAAAGAGGAACCCGAGTATAATTTGGATAGCTGAAGGAAGCGGGGAACAAATCACGATGAATAATTTCCGAGCTCTAGGGTATTTTGAGGTGGCGGAGAGAACAGGAGCAATACTGGTTGACCTGAACTATGGTGAACTTGTGGAGGTTCCAGTTGAAGGTGGTGGCTTCGTGTTCGACAGTTTTACTTTCAACAAAGTGCTTACGGAAGCGGATGTTTTCATATCAATTCCAGCTATGAAGACACATTATACAGCAGTTGTAACCTTAGGGATGAAGAACTTGGTGGGCATAGCTGCCGGCGCTGTCTACGGTAGGCCGGGTTGGGCTAACAAGTGGGGACTTCATGAGGCAGCAGCAGAGAGGAACGACGTATATTTGGGAGGAGTTATAACTGATCTATGCACCGCTAGGAGAATAAACTTGACAATCATCGATGGCAGAGTCGCCATGGAGGGAGAGGGACCTCATGATGGAACACCAGTTAATCTTGGGCTAATAATCGCGGGAAGAGATCCTGTGGCAACCGACTCCGTAGCGTCTTTCATAATGGGTTTTGACCCGGAGAAGATACCTACGCTAATACGCGGAAACCAGAAGCGCCTTGGAACTAACAATCTTCACAATATTGAAGTAAAAGGAGAGAGTATAGAGCAAGTATTTCATCCTTTCCAGTGCGCTACTGGCCATGAGAATTTCCAGCTATCCTTTATTAACATATTTCCACCCCAGCTGAAAACAACTTTGACAATCGCCACCGTAATTCTTTTCTCGTCAACAGTGTCTCTTGCCCTCATTCGCAGAAAAATCTTTGCATCACGCCAAGTTAAAACTGAGAGTCTCCAGTCATCTTAATAAACTCTAGAGAATATTTTTCCAAATGCTTTCTATTAAAGACATAATTGCCAATAAAGTTTATCTTCGGGCTTCTCGAATCATGTGGCCAATTTCAGGCAGGATTAGTTCTTTTATAGCAAGTTCAACAGCATCAGCTGACCCAGGTAGACACACTACCACTTTCCATTTTGCTACGCCGGCGAAAGCTCTTGAAAGCATCGCGCTCTTCCCAATCTTCCTGTAACTTAAAAGGCGGAAAAGCTCTCCAAACCCATCAATCTTTTTCTCAACAAATTTTGAAACCTCGTCGACAGTTATATCTTTCTTACTTAATCCTGTTCCTCCAATCGTTACTATAACGTCAACATTGCCATCTCTTAAAAGCCCTTCAACACTCTCTCTTATTTTATCCGGATCATTAGATATGAGAAGCCTCTTATATATTTCATGCTGATTTGACGAAAGCAGTTCTTCAACAACCCTGCCAGATTCATCTGTTTCAATCGTCCGGGAATCAGTTACAGTAACTATTGCAAACCTCAATTTTTTCGGCGAATCTTCCTTATGTTTTAAATAGGTCATCCTTCTTTCTTCACTTTCTCCACAACCTTTATGCCACCTATTGAAGTATACGGGTACTGGCCTTTATCATCTTTCTCTATCTCTTTCACCATATCCCAGATTGTTAAGAGAGCTATAGTCGCTCCAGTTAAAGCCTCCATTTCAACACCCGTCTTAGATTCTGAAGAAACCTCACAGACAGCAGTAATCCGATTTCCCTTAATTTTAAAATCAACTCCTATATGAGTAAGAGGTATGGGGTGGCAACCGGGGATTAGCTCGGGAGTCTTCTTTACGGCAATGATTGCAGAAGTTTTAGCAACTGTTAAGACATCCCCCTTAGGCACATCGTTATTTTTTATGACTTTGATGGTTTCATCTCTAAGGGTTATATCGCCTTTCGCAACAGCTCTTCTAAACGATGCCTTTTTCCCTGTTATGTCAACGATGTTTAGCCCGTCTTTCTTACTCAGCTCAAACAACCTCCTTAACCCATCTTTCCCCCTTAGGAGTAAACTCTTTTTTCCATATGGGCGCCTTAGTCTTAACTTCATCCATCATCCAGCTGCATGCCTTAAAGGCATCTAAACGATTCCTCGCTGAGGCAGCTACGATGACAATGTTATCCGATGGCTTAAGCCTCCCCACCCTATGAATTATGATTGCATCAACTATGTCAAATTTCTTCAAAGCTGTTTCTCTTATGTTTCTAAGCTTCTCCTCAGCAACCTCGTTATACGCCTCAATAAGCATCTCGCTCACTGTCTCGCCTTCCCTAAAGCCTTTAACAACACCTAGAAAAAAAACTATTCCGCCTACTTCTCTTCCTTTAAGCCTTGAAACAACCTCATCTATTGAGAAGTCTTCCTCACTAATTTTGATCATTCTAGCCACCTCCGGCGGGAGGAAATAAAGCCATTATGTCTCCATTCTTCAAGCCAGTATCCCAGTTAACTATTCTTCCGTCTACTGCAACGATGAAGTTTTCTTCCTTAAGACTTGCATGTCTCTCTATCAGTTTTTTTACGACTTTTTCAACAGTTGACCCTTCCTCAACTTCAAGCACTTCTTTCTCTCCAACCGCCTCTCTCATCCAAGCATAGTATTTTACTTCGATCTTCATTCCAACTCCTCCGAACAATATGAATATGACAATTATAAAAAGTTTCTAGGGAAAAGAAGAACTTTTATCATCTTCATATTCTCTGGAGAACCATTCCCTATCTAGCCTTATGCCTTCCATGTTTACCCCTTAAAATCACTGCAAATATAAAACCTTATGCCTTTATTTTTAAATTTCTCGTGGCAAAGTCTTTTGTTGAACTATTTTTAACATCCAGCCGAACTGGAGATTAAGAAAAACATATATACCATAGCTTATCGAGGAAGAAAATGGAATAAGGCAAGATTGTCCGTAAAAAATGCTTTGGAAGCACGTGACGGCGGTAGAAAAATAGTGTTAACAGCTTCTGCGATTGAGATGAGCGATTTCAATCTAAACCCATTCATTGCTTTCGCAGGGGGTTTCCCAATGGTCGCACCAAAAAGAACACTCCGGAAGAGGCTTTACCCTCCAACCCCTTTCAACGAAGATGGGACGGCTAAATTCGCACCCTACGGCTTAAGGAAGGTGGAGTCTCTACTTATAGACGAGTTTGGAGAGGAAAACGTTGCTACAGTATATCCTACGATGCTTGAAAGATTCGTTGGAGAAAAAACCAAGGTGGTTGGAATATCTTCGATGGACCCCCTTGGCATAGGATTTGTCAGCAGAACATACACAAGCTTCGTCGGGATAAGCGGTAAGCCGATGACGACAATAGAGTTTGAAGAAATGTTAGCAAATCCTGCCTTAAGAAGAAAAAAGGTGAAAATAATACTTGGAGGAAGCGGAGCATGGCAGATCGTAGAGGCAGGGATCCAAGAGAAGCTCGGGATAGATACGGTTGTTATGGGAGAGGCCGAGGAGGATGTTGTCAACCTTTTTAGAAAGGCTGTTAACGGAGAAGCGCTTCCAAAGCAGGTAGTATGCCGTAAGCCTAAGCCTGAAAGCATTCCGAGTATTAAAAAAGCATCTCTCTTCGGCGTGGTTGAAGTGACACGGGGGTGTGGAAGAGGATGCCAATTCTGCTCACCAACCTTAAGGCAGAGATACTCCTTTCCACTTGAACACATACTGAAGGAGGTTGAGCTGAACGCTAGAAGCGGCACTAGGATGATAACCATGCAGACAGATGATATATTCCTTTACAAAACCCATCCGGGTTTCATACCTAATAGGGAGGCGATAGTTGAACTCATAAGCTCAATAGCTAAGGTTGAAGGCGTCAAGTATATGCAGATAGCACATGCCGCTCTCGCGCCAGTTGTATACAACCCTAAGATTGTCGAGGAAACAGCGCCTACACTCGTGGAGAAATCCATTTGGACTTACCTGAACAATCAGAAGTATGCAACTTTTGAAATAGGCATAGAGACGGGGAGCGTAAAGCTAATAGAGAAATATATGAAGGGGAAGATGCTGCCTTATCCTCCTGAGCAATGGCCAGACATCGTTGTTCAAGCCCTCGGAATATTGAACGACAACAACATATATCCGTTAGCTACTCTTATAACAGGTTTACCTTCTGAAACTGAAGAAGACGTTATTGCAACGCTTGAATTATTAGACAGGTTGAAAAACGCTAAAATCCTGTATGTGCCACTTCTCTTTACATCAGAGGCAGACTGCATCCTGAACAGGGAGAGGCATGCTGACCTCAGCGGCTTAACTGAGCTCCACTGGGATGTTTTCTCCACATGTTGGAAACATAACATTAAAACATGGACTGATGAAAAGTTTCAACGTTTAATCCGCGTGATGAGTCTGGTTGCCTACGCAATGTACTACAGGTGGCTGCACGGCTCTAAGGCACTTAGACCTATTCTGAAGATTTCAGGCTGGGATGAACGGCTCTGGAGTAAAGCCAGCTAGAAAACTTTTTGCTCACCCATGCTTCTAAGCCTCTCGTCAATCATCTTAGCTATGTCGACGAACCCGATGAGTACACAGGGAACTTTTTTAAGACGGGCTAAGTCAGCCATCAACTGGTCTTGCGTAACGATTACAAGCCTGTTTTCCGAAGCATAGTCTACTATGGCAGTATCTTCCGCACCTTTTAAACCCACATCCTCAACAGATTGAGCATCCCAGCCAAGTATTCTTAGGAAATGTTTCAAGCCAGAGTACATCTCGTCCAGTAGGATTCCGGTCTGCTTCATTTCAACCAGCCCCAACGTCTAAAAGTCTTTTAACCTTTCCTATTTTTCCTTTTAAGCAAGGTCAAAAATCCAAAACTCTTATAAAACTAGCCTCCGTATTAGTACAGCAATCTAATGTGGTTTCTTAGAAGTGATGCCGCAACCGTTTGGAAGGATGAGGAGGTACAGAATAGACTTTCATGGTATAGAGCCGTTATGAGGGGCTCTAAGCCTGCGAAATTTCTGATAGCCAAGAGCATCCCTGTACATATCAGCCTCTCCAGTTTAAGAAGCATGCGTGAAGAAGAACTTTGGAATCTCCATGAAGAACTTGGTGTAAGATTCAGAGACGCCTATGAATCGGTTAAGAATGGGGAGGTTTCTACACTAGCCAGTCTAGAGCCCAGTTTCCTAGATGTGAAAATAGCCTTGTCTGAAAAGCTTGTTGAACACTGCGAGTTTTGCGAGAGGAGGTGCAGAGTTAACCGGAAGGAGGGTAAACTAGGGTTTTGCAGAGTGGGGTATGAGAGCAGGGTCTCAACCTGGTTCCACCATTTTGGCGAGGAAGCACCCTTAATAGGAGAAGGGGGTTCTGGCACTATATTTTTCGCAGGTTGCAACTTCGGCCCATGCGTATTCTGCCAGAACTGGGATATATCCTCAGACCCTGAGAACGGCGGAGAGGTTAATCCTCGAACCCTAGCGTTAATAAGTAAACGCCTGAAAATGGAAAAGGCGGCAAACATAAACTATGTTGGAGGAGACCCTACGCCTAATCTACATACCATACTGGCATCCCTTAAGTATCTAGATGTTAATGTTCCTCAACTCTGGAACAGCAACATGTATTGCAGCACGGAGACGATGAAGCTTTTAGCAGAACTCATAGACATATGGCTACCTGATTTCAAGTATGGGAACAACGATTGTGCAAAAAGGCTTTCTAGAGTTGAAAATTATTTTGAAATAGTGTCTAGGAACCATAGGATCGCTTCTGAAAAGGGAGACATGATAATAAGGCACCTCGTTCTGCCTAACCACTTGAACTGTTGCACTAAACCTGTTTTAAAATGGGTATCTGAAAACACTCCTAGAGCGTTAGTCAATATAATGGGGCAGTATCATCCAGATTACTTGGTGGCCAGGAATCCCGGAATGTACCCAGATGTATCTAGAAGACCTAATTCAAGCGAGATGCAGGAAGCCTATGATTATGCTAGGAAGCTTAAAATAGTTTTTGAGCCAGTATCGTAAAACTAACGTTTCTTCCAATAAGGCTCTTTCAGCATGATTGCTTCCATAAAACTTTTCCTCAGAGAATCCATGTCAGCGCCGGAACGGATTAGCCTAACTATATCCACCAGATTATCATTTCGCAGCAGACAAGGTTTTAACCTCCCGTCGCAAGTCACCCTAAGCTTAGAGCAGTGAGAACAGAACTCAGGGTTTTCAAAAGGAGAAACTATTTCAACAAGGCTTTTAGCTCCATTTTCTGAAAGCGTGTAGATGACGCGTTGACCCGTCGGGTTAAGAGTTTTCATGGCTGATTTTGAGGCTATAGATTTCTCTATACCATCTAGATTCAAGTGGAATTTTTCGAAAACCTGTTTATCACCAGGGATAGGCTGCAACTCTATCAGCTGAAGTACAGCACCTATAGAACTAGTGTAGTCAAGCATTTCAGCAACATCCTCCTCGTTAACTCCTTTAAGAATAACCATGTTGATTTTGATAGGGCTTAAATCAGCATCTATGGCAGCGTTTATCCCGTTGAACACTTTATCTATCTCACGGCTTCCAGTTATCTCGCTATACTTTAACGGGTTTAGAGTTGGAAGATTCACGTTTACTCTGGAAAGCCCAGCCTCCTTAAGCCTTGAGGCATATTTCTCCAGCAGTACGCCGTTTGTAACAAGAGAAACCTCTCCGGCTAATGGGGAAACCTCGCGAACTATTTCCACAATATCGTTCCTAATCAATGGTTCTCCGCCAGTTATCTTTACTCTTTCAACCCCAAGGCCAGAGGCCACTTCAACAATCTTTTTAATCTCGTTTAACGATATGCACTTATTATTAGAAGGATCCCATTCTCTATGGCAAAAGAAACACTTTAAGTTGCAACTTTCTGTAACGCATATCCGGAGGTTCTTCACGTTTCTGCTGAGCGGATTTAGCATTCGGTTAATAGGCTATAAAAGCCGGTTATAAAAAGTTTTACCATCTCCTTATTCAAGTTCACAAGCCAACGAACCTTTTTTTCAATCTTTTTCTTAAAAACTTATAAGTGTTTTTAACCATTACACATAAGATCCATATTTTCTGATCAGCCTCACATATTCTTGAAAAGCATTAAGCGGAACATTCGGCGGGATACTATGGTCCGAGCAAGCCACATATCCTCCGTTCATCTTCGCTACTGGCAACTTCCTAGAAATTTCAGCCTCTATTTCTCTAGGGTCAGCTATCTTTCTAGCGTCTAGATTCCCTATGAATGAAAGACTCGCCCCATATTTTTCTTTAAGCTCAACCACATCCATTCCGGCTTTTACCTCCAACGGTTGTATAGCAGTAAACCCGGCTTCAATTAATTTAGGAATCAATAGATTCACGTCTCCATCCGTATGAATTATAGTCGGCAGTTTCTTTGCCCTGTAAGCTGAAGTCATTTGAATGTGCACAGGCTTCACAAGCTCCTCGTAAACCTTCGGGGAGAAAAACGGTCCTTTATTGTAAGCAATATCCTCCCAGACCCATAGTCCGTCAACCCCCAGTTCAAGATAGGTTTCCACAATCTTGGAGAAATACTTGCCCAAGTGCCTGAAAATATATTTTACAAGATCCGGTTTCCGATAGATAGCGATCAAAACTTTGTCAACGCTTTCCCCAAGTATGTGCCTAGTTGTTTCGAAGGGCCCTATTATTGAGCAGAAAACCGCGTAACGCTCCTTTAGTCTTCCTATGCCTTTCTCCAACTCTCCTTTAAACGGGTACTTGCGGCTTGAAACCCTGATCGGTAGCTCGGGATTCAGGAGGGGTTCAAGCTTTTCTTTAAAATCTTCAATCGTTGAAACAGATGGGGGACCTGCAGGATGAGGTGTTCCGCTTCTTCCAATCCAAGCTTTTACCTTTACCCCCCAAGAGTCCACATACGTTCTAAACTTATCGTTTTCTTCAAGTATTACAGTATCGTATTTCGGGCTGATGTCTGGACCTATTAGATAAATGTCGAAGCCAAAGTAATCGTTTAAGGAGACTCCCCTAGGCAAGCCTTCACCATACCATCTTTCCAGAGTCTCGTCCCAAGGAAAATCTATGAAGGGAACCCTGTCCGCTTCTTCATGGTTTAAAGCTTTTAACACTCTTTCCCTGGAATCCATGTTCTTTACTACTTCAATCATCTACTTAAGATTTTTAGCTTCCTACAAAAACAGCCTTTAAACTCCACTAACCCAGACTCCTATCAGCATTGTTTTCTCCTTATAACGATTAAAAGCAATGGTGTTGAAATAAGTGTCAGAATACTGGCAGCATAAAATATTGAACCTGGCCCAAAGGCCTCCCAGAAGAACCCGCCAATAGCTCCGCCCAGCATCCCGCTTAAACCGTTGCTCAGCTCTAGAAAACCCATGGCTTCCCCTAGATTTTCACCTTGACAAAGCTCTGCCGTAAGAGTTCTTCTAGCAGGAAGATCCATAGCCCCTACAAGCCCAAAGAGAAAAACATAGAGCAGCATTGATTCGAGACTGTTTGATGATGCAAGCAGAGCCCAAGCCGGTGAGGATATTAACAGATGCATCAACAATATTTTTCCACTCCCTCTTCTCGCAGTGATCCATCCCCATGGAAGGAAACCTACGGCCGACCCAACATTCCACATAGCAACAACCATTCCAACCCCAGCCATATCTAAGCCAACTATCTTCTGCGCAAACAGAGTGATGTAGGGATTAATCATAAAAAACCCCAGCTCGTGAAATAGGAGAGAAAAACCGTAAAAACCTAGGTGCGGGTTCTGCTTGAGCATTCGCAGCATTGCTTTTACATTAACTGAGTGTGTCAGAACCTGTAACCCATTTCCTTTGAACTTGCTTCTGCCCCCACTGATGTAATGAAAAAAGATCGGGATTGAAGCTAGGAAAATTAGGGAGGCAGTAAGGAAGGAAAATTCGATTGCAAAAACATTTGAAACCCATCCGGATATGAAGGAGCTGAACGATGCTCCTATTAATGTCGCAAGGTAGAAAAACGCGAAGAAGACAGGGGCCTTCGAAGATTCAACGCTTTCAAATATTAATGCACTAGTGTTAGGTGTGAAAAACGCTATTGAAAAACCTATCAGGACGTACAGGGATAACGCGGTGAAAGGGTTTGTTACAAAATATATCAGTATGCATGCAGCCATGCCTAAAAAACTGGAGAGTATTAATGGAGCACGCCTCCCAATAATATCGGAGAGCCTGCCGCACGGCATTGAAGCGAAGCCGATGATGCCCCAACTGACTGAGTTTAATAAGCCTATTTGACTTGGGGAAAACCCCCTGTTGTTTAAGAACGGGGAGACTATTGTTCCCTGCATTGAAGATGCTGCCTGATAGACTGTGCCTCCAATAAGAACCCCCTTAAACTCCCTGTCTTTCCACTCTTTCTTAACCATCGCTGAAAACCTAAGGATCCCCGTCTTAAATTTTTCACAATGCTACTTTAAGAACGCGTTTTAAACAGAAAGTTATTTAACTATGTTTCGAAACTATAATACTGTTTGATGAAGAACCCGGAGACAGTATTCAGAAAATATAGGCCGGGGGATGAGGAGAGCATTGTATCAGTAATGAACTCTAGTTTCGACACTTTCCGTGATTTTGGGCTGACTAAGGAGGTTTGGCTAGGATACGAGAAGATAGACCCTGGTTTTAAGGCTGAGAATGCTCTAGTGGCGGAGTACGAGGGTAAGATAGTGGGTCATGTTCAAATAGTTCGTCGAAAAGTGAAGTTGGGGGATACGCTTTATGTGAATATGGGAGGAATAGCTAATGTTTCAACAATACCTGAGGTAAGGAGGAGAGGAATAAGTACAACACTATTGGCGAATGCTATAGATTATTGTGTGAGAGAGGGAATACCGTTAAGCGGTCTTTTCACAGGATACGGTGGCACAGCCCACAGAGTGTATAGGCGAGTAGGCTACGAGGATACTGCTTTATCCACCTCCTTTATGGGAACTGTCGATGAGATGAGGCGTGTAAAAGACAATTGTGGAGAAGCCAATAATGTGCAGATTAGGCATTATGAAAAAGGAGATGAGAAGGAAATCTTGGAAACCTATGTTGAATGGAGCAAAGCTTATAGTGGAATTATTGAAAGAAGCTTGGAGTACTGGAGAAAGAAGCTTGTTGAAAGAAGCACTATCTTCACGTTCTTCTATGGGGGTTTCGACCCGGGAGAAGCCTTTGTCGCAGTTGAAAACGGGAGGATCACTGGATACGCGTATGTCACGCTCTGCAAGAAGAAGAGAATTCCATACCGGCCCCCGGAGGCGGCTATGATAAGGGAGATCGCGTTTAAGCCTGGGCATTTCAAAGCATTGTCCAGCTTGATAGACTCCATCATGGATTTCTTCATCTCCGAGGATGTTAAAGTGTGTGAAGCATGCTTCCCAGAGGATGAAGCTTACCTGAATATTTTCAGACCCTTCAGGCAAATGCCTCAGAGTGTTTTCATGGTTCACGTACCTCTGATTGAAAAACTGTTTGAAGAAGCGAGAGGAGAACTTGAGGAAAGGCTTAGTCTAACGCCCTACGTGGGAAGTAGATTGGTGATAGGGTTTGAAACACCTTATGGAAGCATGAAGCTTAGCCTCCATGGTGGGGAATTAAGCTTACAGTCTGAGGAGGAACCCACAGTAAAAATCTTCTTCGACTCAAACTGCTTCACCAGAATGCTTTTCGGAATAGAAACTATACAGGACTTGATACGTGAAAACATGGTTAGAATACATACAACACAATATCTTGGAAAAGTAATCTCCATTATTCAAACGCTTTTCCCGAAGAGAACATGGTTCATAAGCCCAATAGATCACTGGTAAGGAAACTTATTCGTTAACAAGATTTTTATCTGATTCGCAGATTAGGATACCGACCCCTTACGAAGTTTTCTATAGACCTGTCGTATGTTTTCTCTGCTTCCTTTGAAAAGAAGCATGCGGGCAACTCGTTATGTGCCCTATGGTAGCTTATGCATTCACAGCACACTCCTTTCCTAGGACAGTCAGGCCATGTGCATGGACAGCTCTTCAAGTTTCTTTCCTTCTTGCATTCCATGGGTAATAGGTTTTCACTTTCAATATTTTAATTTTTAGCCCCTAGAAAGCAGACGGGTCTCCAAATAAGTTTATAATAATCTGAACAAAACGATAACCATGGTTAAGATAACTGTTATTGGTGCGGGAAGCCTAGCATGGTCAGCAACCCTAGTTCGCGACCTATGTTTGACACCAAGCCTAGGTGAATCAACAATCGCGTTCATGGATATTAATGAGGAGAGGTTAGGCCTGATTCATGCTTTCGCGAAAAGATATGCTTCTGAGGTTAAAGCAGATCTGGTTTTCCAGAAAACTACTGACAGAAGGGAGGCGGTAAGAGATTCAGATATCGTGATAAATACAGCTATGGTTGGAGGCCATTCTTACTATGAGGATATGAGAAGAGTTTCGGAGAAACATGGTTACTACAGGGGAATAAACAGTGTTGAGTGGAACATGGTTTCAGACTACCATACGATATGGGGATACTACCAGTTTAAGCTGGCCTTAAGCGTTGCGAGAGATATTGAGGAATTAAGCCCGGATGCTTGGCTTCTTCAACTCGCCAACCCGGTTTTCGAGCTCACTACGCTCATAAGCAGAGAAACAAAAACAAGAGTCATAGGGCTCTGTCACGGACACTTGGGATACATAGAGATAGCAAGCACACTTGACCTTGACCCTAAGGATGTTGATTTCGAAGCAATAGGTTTCAACCATGTCATCTGGTTAACTAGGTTTAAACACAGGGGGGAAGACGCCTACCCCCTCATAGACGACTGGATTAAGAACAAGGCTGAAGAATACTGGAAAGTGTGGCGCGATAACCAGGTGAACCCGTTCAATATTCAGATGTCGCCGGCAGCGGTAGACATGTATAGAATATACGGGCTTTTCCCTGTTGGAGACACTGTCAGAGGCGGAACATGGAAGTACCACCGGGACCTAGAGACAAAGAGAAAGTGGTACGGGTCGCTTGCGAGTCCTGATTCTGAAACAGGCTGGGAAGTATACTTAAGCATGCTTCAATATAATTACGACACTGTAGCATCAGCAATAAAGAACCCGGATGTTCCTTTAACAACCGTATTGCCTCCTCAGCTGAGTCAAGAATCTGTGGTCCCCATAATAGATTCTTTGGTGAATGATAAGGAGGGCGTCTACCAGGTTAATGTTTTGAATAAGGGTGTGATAGATGGCTTACCCGACAATGTTGCTATTGAAATCCCAGCGAAGGTTGACGGTAAAGGCGTGCACAGGATGGAGGTTGAAGGACTGCCTAAGCGCATATTAAACTATGTTCTTCGCCTCAGAATGATGAGGATGGAGTGGGCTCTAGAAGCATTCTTAGAAGGTGGCAAAGACACTCTTTTCGAATGGTTGATAACAGATCCTAGGACAAAATCCATAGAACAGGTTAACCAAGTCATAGACGATCTTCTTTCAATGCCGGAGAACTTGGAGATGGCAAAACATTTCAAGTAATTTTTAAGCCAGCTCCACGATTAGAATCTAATTTTCTTATCCTAGCGAGAAGTTTTCCTAGAGTAAAGAGTAGCAATATAACGGGTAAAACTAAAAAATGCAAAATGATTTCCACCACTATTGGGATGCTGAGCATCCAGTAGAACAAGGGGAAATCGGAGCCTGTTAGTAACTTGATAGCAATGAAGAACATGCCTGAAAGCATTATACCAAAGGCTAATGCTTTTGCGCCAAACCAAGAATTTTTATCATCCAGAACAGCATCTTCTGGTTGTATTCTCCTTATAAGCGGGATTCTACCTTTAAGTGGAGAAAGCGAAAGAGCATAAACCATAAGGGGAGCTGATGCTACGCCGAACAGGAGGCCTGTTGCAAGCCTAAGGTCGTTCAGACTTGCCCAGAATCCTAATGCTTGCCCAAAAGAATCAACCAATAACGGGAGTAGCATCAGGAGAGACATATAGAGGTTAGGCGGGCCTTTAGCCTCCCTCTTACTCAAGATAGGTAACAGTACATATCCTAATAGAAGCCCCATGTATGCTCCTGTGCATCTTGCACAAACCGGAAGATAATTACCGCTGATTTGTAATGTTCTTTCCAGATTTTGATGGCAAACAAGGCTTCCAATAAAGTTGAATATGCTGATTACCTCTTCAGCCAGCGACATATGCAAATACAATTAAAGATAGAACAAAAATAAAAAGTTTAAGCACTTTATGGTGGTTGCACTGGTTTCTCTTTTCTTACCACTAAGTATATTATCAATCCAATGATGCCGGTGAGTAATACTACGATGAGCCACAGCACTCCCTCCATTCCCCGCGATTCAGCGTCCTTATACACCCAGATACATAACAATATTGCGATGACCCAGTATATTATTGGAATCAAACAGAGAAAACCCAGACCAAAGAGAATAAACCCGGCTTGAGATAGATACCTAATTATCATTTTCACACTCGTCCTCTTCTTTCTATAACAGATAGTAATTTATAAACTTTTTCAATCTTTTCCCATCTATGCGAAATATTTGATGATCTACGCTAAAGCAAGACCCTCTTTCTTAGCCTTTTTCTCCAAGTATGATGTAGTCATCTTCGCCAAGAGACCTAGTCCAAACAGAAAAACCATTAGCATTCCAAGCTCTAACTCCACTGGCCATGTTGTGCTGGTTCCCATCATGAAGTGGCGAGAAAGATCGATACCGTGAGTTAAAGGAATAAAGAATGCAAGGGTCTTTAGCGGATCAGGCATAAACTGTATGGGAACGAACATTCCTGTGGCTATTTGAAGTAGGAAGTTGAAGATGGACATTACTGCTGAAACATCTTTAAAAAGCAGTATTGCACTGGACATTAACACGCCTATTTGACACAGGGCAAGGAAGGTAAGCACTAGGGTAACGCAAGTCATTAAGAAAGCGAATGGAGATGGTAGGTCGCCTAGGAGAATAAACGCTGTCGCGAACATCGGTATTATACCAAACAATGTTCCAACAACCGCTTGAGAGAAGGATGAGGAAAGCATGTAAATATATCTTGAGACCGGTGACGCAAACGTATACTCTATCTGTCCTCTGGTCAACTCGTCCTTTATCTCCCAAGCTCCCCAGACTGCAGCACCTTGATAGTTTTGGAAAGCAACCCCGATTAAGAGAAATACAGCATAATTTGAGCTTCCAATTATTCCGAACTTTGCAGGATCTATGACGAACCCAAATATCATGAGGCCTAGGCCCCATATGAAGCTCATTATCAACTCCAGCGTGAAATTCAGCTTGTAACGCGTTATCTCTTTTATTCTCCTCCATACGGCCATTCGAAATATTGTTAGAACGTTGCTCATTTTATCTCATCCTCCACCATTATTTTAAACGCTTCTTCAAGCGTAAGGTTCTCCATTCCTATTGTAGGCCTATACCCATTATTTTTCAAAATTTTCATAGCAGCAGGTAAAGTTTCATAAGCATCCTCACAATAAATTCTCAGATTAGAGTTCTCCTGTTGAACACTGATAACTCCGTCTAAGCAAGCTATCTGCCTCTTAATCTCTTCAGGAACATTGTTCCCATTTATCTGAACGACTTGCGTTCTGGTAACGGATTCCCTCATAGCCTCAGGTGTCCCGTCAAACAGCACTCTACCTTTGTTCATCATGATCACCCTATCACTCATCTCCTCAGCCTCCTTCATGTTATGCGTGGTGACGACTATGGCAGCCTTCCTTTTCCTAGCGTAATCTCTTATGTATCCCCTAACCCTAGAAGCAGTAAGCGGATCAAGAGATTTGGAAGGCTCATCCATAAATATTATTCTAGGCCAAGTTATCAAAGACCTCATGATGACAAATGTCTGTTTTTGACCTCCTGAAAGAGCTATGAAATACTTGTCTAAACAATCCTTGAAATCAAATTCTCCTGCCATTTCTTCAATCCTCTCATTAACCTCGGACTTGCTTATCCCATGGAAAACACTAGCGAAGAAAAGAAGGTTCTCCCTAGCAGTCAACCTGAAGAATGCGGATCTCTCACTATCCTGCCCTGCGTAACCAATTATCCTTCTAACTTTATCAGCTTGAGAAATCACGTCGTAGCCCATAACCCTTGCCTGACCATCATCAGGAAATAGTAGGGTACTCAATATCTTCACCAGCGTAGTCTTACCTGCTCCATTCGGTCCAAGAAGACAGACTATTTCTCCCTCTCTGACGTTAAAGCTAACACCTTGAAGCGCAACTGTCTGTTTACCTCCAGACTTATAGGTCTTCCTGAGATTCATGGCCTGAACTAAAGTTTTTTCAAACACAGGTTCTACAGCACCTATTTCTGTCACAACATCAACTCTAGTTTTCATATTCTCACCACCGTATTGAAGAACATATTATTTAAAAACGACTTACAGAATGTGATTTCAAAAAGTGATTGCCTTAAGAAGTTTACTCTCCGCCTTCTGAAAGTTTTTCTAATAACGAGTGAATTGGCGTCGGTGATTCTATATATTGACTTGTTTTTAGACATTCCGGTTTGACGACTCGTTTTAAGGCTTTTAAGAATTATGCAACTTTTTAATCAATTTTTTAGCCACCTCTAAGTACGCCCTCTCCAACACACTTGGGTGATACAGGCAGATTCACGTAGAATGGCATAGCACAATTTTCGGACAGTTGCTTCCACTAATATCGCGATGCTTCAACTATCTTTGTAAATTTTCTCCATCTCCCTACTTGGAGAGATACCTCCAAGAAAGCACTATACCTATGGAAGAGAGCACTATTGCGAAACCGCTCAAGTACATAAAGTCGGTCATAAGTTTTGGGAAATCTAAAGATAGAATCGTTAATTGTCTCAGAGCATCTGTTAAATAGCTTAACGGGTTTACATAAGCTACTGCCTGCAACCAATCTGGCATCAGAGAGATTGGGAAGAAAGTGTTGCTTGCAAACATTAATGGCATAGTGATCAGGCTTATGATTTGCATCGGCCTCTCCAACCTAGTCGACCTTATTGAAAAAGCGAGAAACACTGAGGAAAGCCCTACACTAAGTAGAAAAACTGCAGCATAAACGCCGAGTATGTTAAGCAGAGTAAAGGTTGAGCTTACCTGTAACCCGAATATGGTTGCGAGAGCTAGGATTATCGTAGCCTGAAGCATTGCCCTCAAAGTCGCGTTAAGAACCTTTGAAAAGATTATTGCTCCACGCGGTACAGGTGTGCTCAACACTTTATCTAGGAAACCTAGACGCCTATCCCAAACTATCGACATCCCGCTGAACATTGTTGTAGTCATTACTATCATAGAGATCATGCCGATAGACATGTAGCTGAAGTAATCGGTGACGCCGAAAACGCTCCCCATGACGTTCGCACCGATATCGGAAAACATCTGCTGAATCATCTGGGAAACCAGTGTACCGCTAATATATACGACTCCGTTAGCCGGAGGAATAATGTAATTCCCCGGTATCGGGATCTTCTCTGGAATAGGTATGTTGCCCAAGTTGCTGGCTGAGAACATTGCACCTAGGTTCATGGATTTTCCCAGAAGCCCCATCCATATCAAAGGTTGGATTACAAGCATTAGAAGCATTACCGGATCTTTCAGCCATTTCTTTAGTTCCCGGACTGTTAAAGCCCATAGGCCTCGAACAAGACTCGGATGATACGTATTTGCTTTACTCATCTTGCTCTAGCCCTCCTCAGAGTTATTCTCTGTGCCCGAAAAGCCTCTTTAGATTCCTCTGCATCACGCATAGACCTGCCAGTATACTCAAGATAAACCTCGTTTAAAGTTGGTTTTGTCAGTGAAAGCCTAGTTACGGTGTAGCCTTTCTTCCGCAAAGCCTCAATTATTAGTGGAGCTGTTACTTCTCCAGACTCCACCTTTATACGGTATGAACCATTCTCGTTCCTCACTTCCTTCACGTTTTCGATACTTTGGATTAAATCGCTAATATCGGCGTTCTCCCCTATGCTTATTGTTATGATGTCTCCGCCTAAACTTTGCTTCAATTCTTCAGGCCCCCCGGTCACGATAATTCTTCCATGGTCAATTACCGCTATGCGGTCGCATAGGGCATCAGCCTCCTCCAAGTAATGCGTCGTCATGAAAATCGTCATATTATACTCATTCTTTAACTGCTTAATGTAGTTCCATGTCGCAGTCCTTGTTTGAACATCTAAACCTAAAGTCGGCTCGTCTAGGAAAAGAACCTTAGGCCTATTTACTAAGCCACATGCGAGTTCAAGTCTACGCCTCATTCCCCCAGAATAGGTTTCAACTTTTTTATCTTTAAAATCGATTAGTTCCACGAGTTCCAGTAGTTCAAGAGCTCTCTTTTTCGCGGTTTCACGCGGAATACCGTATAGGTCTGCACATAGGATTATATTCTCATAGCCGGTTAAGTCCTCGTCCGCAGTATATTCTTGTGGCACAACACCGATGACTTTCCTAACCTCATTGGTCTGCTTCACTATATCGTATCCTAAGATAGATGCTGTGCCCTCCGTTGGTCTTAAAATAGTTATCAACATGTTTATCGTCGTTGTTTTACCAGCCCCGTTAGGGCCTAGAAACCCAAAGACCTCGCCGTCTTTAACACTGAAATTCACATGGTCAACTGCAACAAGACTCTTATTGAAAACCCTCGTCAACCCTTCAGCGACTATAACTTCCTCAGCCATTACAATATCTACCTCCTGATTCTCTTGTTTATCGCCTCTATTTTCTCAGCAGCCTCCTCGAACACTCTCCCGACTTCAGCAAGATCCTCCTTAGAAACTTTTTCTCTCGAAATGGTTATGAATTCTCTGAAAGCGAAGAAAAGCCTACGGATAGGATCATGTAACTCATCAAGCCTACTTAGTGGGAATCTGCCTGCGAAGGGAGGCGGAGGAATGAGAAGTGGAAAGGAAGTCATCTTCTCTAGAAGCTTTTCCCTGATTTCACCCTTTTCTTCGATAAGCTTCCTGCCCTTATCGGTTAACTCGTAGCGTTTAACCCCGTTCTCATCCTTAGGAAGAACATTTACGAAACCCTTCTCCTGCAACCACGTCAACAGTGGATAGATGGACCCCGGGCTTGGCCTCCATGCTCCATGAGTCTCCGCTTCAATCTCATCCATAATCTCTGAGCCAGACATGGGTTTCTTGCTCAACATCTCTAGAATCAAGTATCTAAGAAGACCTTTTGGAGCATGTGCTGTATGCTTAATCCAGTGCCTAAACATATCGACGTCGATATCAACAGTGATATATAAACCTTTCACCCGAAAAAAGCTGTTAATTCCTCAAAAAAATACAGTATAATCACCCGGGGTTCGTATTAAGGTAATGCTAGCGCACATTCATGGGAATTATTCTTACAAGAATAATTCCTAGGAGAATTGATTTTGAAAATATCGAGAAAGCAGGATCATGGTTTATGGTAGGAGAAAAGCCGGTAAGACTTTTCTAGTGGAGAACCTTCTTGATTACGATAATTTTTTCTTTGTAAACAGAGATATAACTGGGTTCAACAAGAAATCAATTGAGAAATACAATTGACAAGAGTTTTCAAAACAAAGACCGAGGAGTAAGCAGTAAAGCCTTTTATATTAGAAAATTAACGTAAATATCATGAAAAGAAAAATTGCAGTTTTAGTTGAAAAAGGAAGAATAAACATTGTTGAAGAAGAAGTTCCAAGTTTAGACAGAGAGGATGTGTTGATTAAAGTAAGGGCTTGCGGCATATGCGCCGGCGATCTCTATGGCTTCTCAGGATACCCAGTGTGGTTTAAGCTACCATCCCCGTTGGGACACGAGCCTGCAGGAGAAGTTGTTGAAGTAGGGGCTAACGTAACTAGGTTTTCGAGGGGAGACCATGTTACCGCTCTAGCAGGACCAGGTTTCTCAGATTTCGTCTTGGTGAATGAAAGCTACGTGGAAAAGATACCAAAGCATATACCATTTGAATACGCAATAGGAGAGCCGCTCGCCTGCGTGGTTAACGCTGTGAGGCTTGTTCATCCGAAGCTTGGTGATAATGTTGCGGTGGTTGGCACTGGTTTCATGGGGTTGCTTCTCGTTCAAGCATTAAACTGTCTAGGTTTAAGCAATTTAGTCGGTGTTGACGTGAGCGACGAGAGGCTTAAGCTTGCTGAGCACTATGGAGCGAATATGGTTTTGAATCCGAAGAAGATGGATGTTGTTAGAGAAACCCTTGCCATAACAGAGGGGAAGGGGTTCGATATGGTGATAGAGGCTACGGGGAACCCTGGAGGTGTTGGGTTAGCAACTAGACTGGTAAAACAGAAAGGTAGGCTAGCGATATTCAGCTATCATCCGAATCCTGTTGAAGTGGACTTAAGAGAGTGGGATTCAAGAGGGCTAGAAGTAATAATGACAAGCCCCGCAAGAGCAGAGGACATGAGGAAGAATTTGAAAATAGCTGCACAGATGATGGCTAGAGGCAATTTTAATCTGGAGAAGCTTGTTACTCATAAATGGATCCTCGATGAGATTCAAAAAGCTTTTGAATATGCGTCGAAGAAACCAGGTGACTATATAAAGGGAGTAATAGTTCCCTAAATATGGAACGCGGCACCTAGCAGCATCTTATTTCAATTAACACTCAGCCTAATGCTTGAAACTTTCTTCCTTTGACAATCAATTTATGAACCATTCTCTGATCTGTCACAGGCTCATCCGGCTTAGCGACTGCGATCACTTCAACATAGTCTTCAAGCGGGCTATCCATTATTTTCTTGCCTAATGTTTCCTGAATCTGGAAAATACCTGCACTGTTACTCATGTGTATTAATATTTGCACAGGCACATCCTTTCCCCGCGTAATCTCAACTTTCTCTATGCTCAGAGCTGAAACGGTGTGAATATTTACGTTCCCCTTGTCGAAAGCCATTCTTCCACGCCCCTTCGTCATATCCGTTCCGTCAGCTATCCCGATGAGGCATGCTTCCTCAGTCAAGTCTTTAACCTCAAACTCGTGAGAGTAAATGCAGCTCAATATGTGGGCTCTAACCTCATACATGACCTCCTGATTCTCGTATATTTCGGGGAGAAGCCTGTTCAACAATGGGATGGCCAGATATACGCCGGAAACATGGTGATTCTCCCTGTGAACCTGGTTCCCAATATCGTGGAGCAGGGCCGCCGTGAGAACTATCAGATAAGTATCATCCTCGTCCCCTGCCTTCTCCTTGATCACGCTGGTTAAAACTCCATTGTCCAAGAGAAGCTTAAGCATCTTTAAAGCGTTCGCAGCCACGATCTTAGCATGAACCTCTCCGTGATCATTATACTTCAGCTTCGAGACTGCGATGAAGTTTGCCATATCCCAGTCAGCATTAACCTCCGGGTCGTTCTTCAATAGTTCCCACATTCTCCGCGCCTTAGGCTTATCTGCTGTTAATTGCGTTATGGTTTTTTCGGCTTCTTCCATCATTTCAGAATATGACGTAGGAATTTCAAGCTCAAATCCTTTTCCAGTAGCAATTCTAGACATAACTGTTTTTAATATCGCTGTTTGTTATTTAAAGATTGTGAACCCAATTTCTATTAATAATGAGCGTCTATTTTACGATTTGTTCTAGTTCAAGGTCTCGAAGAGCCCACGATATCTTGCGTTGAAGAGACTTAGAGTATATCTTACTCCAGTCGAAGGATGTTTTCCTACTCCATTCTAAGTATATTCTGGGATCGATGTAGCTGTTTAAGCTAGTGTTAAGATTATAGTCTTTCGTTCTCCTCATCAACTCAAGCTTTATCCTCTCTTTCTGAAGCTTTTCCCTTAGCTTCTTTAACCTTCTCTTCCGAGCTTTAGTAGGCTTCTCCTTAAGCATTTTTTTAACACCCTCTATATCCTGAATAGCCTTCTCGACTCTTTGAACCTGTTTTTCAACACGCTCACTCCAGTTTTTAGGGAGCGTCTTCTTATGGTTCAGGGTCTTCGCCGCCTCAAGATTTGCAAGCTTAGCTACGAAGAGTTTTCTAAACTCGGGGTCTTCAGGGCGCGTCTTAAACTCATAAAGCTTGTCGAGAACTGCTTGAGAAGCATAATACGTTCTGAATATTTTTGAGGTCAACCCAGACATGACTTCAGATAGATACGCGTTAACATGTTCAGACCTAAGCTTTGGAAATATCCTTCTCCCAGGAGTCTTATCTATCAGCTCCTTAAGGTTTCTAACGACAATAGGGGGAAGCTTAACCTTACGATGAAACCTGACCGCAGCCTTCCCAAGGAAGTCGAATTCAACAGTATCCTCACTTATTATCTTAACATTATTCTTCGTTAAAGTTGTAACCCCCTTAGTATCTAATTCATCCTTATCCTTCTCGTCACCAACCCTGAGCTTAAGAAGATCTATGAGAAAGATTGCGGTTGCAACCTGTCTTTCAAACTCGTCCTCAGACTCCAAGCCTTTTCTTACAAGCCTTCTAATCTTTTCAAGCTTGTTTTTTAGGCTCATCGCCATTTCAAACTTATTTCTCTCCCTCTCCTGTTTAACGGGAGCAGTCTCCCCCACCCATATGTATTTCATCTTACCGGTAAGCTTATCCTTCCACCTAGCTATCCAGATAGCATCCGGATCCCAAGTTCTCCCGCCCCATTCTCCACCGTTTGGAGCCGGCGGCATCGGCGCGTCCGGTGAAAGATTCAGAGTAATATCCTCATACCCTACTCTCGGCTTCCATCTTCCTCTTAATGGATGCTTACCTTTTCCAATATAGATGCAGGGAGGTTCAACAGCATATCTTATCTCCACCTTTTCACCATCTATTACAGCGTAACCATACTTCTGCTTAAGCTCCTCCCTGACACGTTTCCTTTCCTCGCTTAACGCTTTCTTCTCCTCTTTAGTCAACATCTCTTTTCTCTTCTTCTCCTCTTCAACCCACTGCTTAACTTCTGAGAAGTCTATCGAATTGTTTTGTGGAGAATTGTTTACACCTAGCGCAGCGTAGAAGTCTTTTAGAAAGTTCTTTACAAAGACCTTGTCTTCCATTCTTTCCAGAGGCTGTTTTGCAAACGCTACAGCCATTTCCTCTTGCTCAGGGGTTAGTCTAATCCTATTCCCGTTAACCGTGATGGAAAGCCCTTTATACTCGTAGGGAGGGATTAGGACCCCATTGTGAATCAATTGTTTCATGGAGCTTGTTCAGCTGTTCTCCTTCATGGGTTTTAAAAAGTTTCTCTTAAACCAGCATTAAACGGCGGGGAAAAATTTATATGAGCATTTTGTTGTTTTCAAGGCCCTATTTAAAGCCTCACTGTTTCACCTATCTTCACCCAGTCCTCAACCATTACTTCAGACACTCTAGGGTTATAGAGAGCTGTTGCAGGATGGTATGAAGGAATTATCTTGAAGCTTCCATATGATAAAGTACTCACATTAAATATTCTGCCGTGAATACTGCCTATGGATGCAAGTCTCAGGTTAAACCTTTTGAACAGGGTAGTTGTGGCAACATTGCCAAGTGTCACGATTACCTTTGGTTTTATAAACTGGATTTGCACACTCAAGTATGGGAAGCACGCCTCCACCTCATCGTCAGCAGGCTCCCTGTTTTCCGGAGGACGGCATTTAACAACATTAGTTATGTAAACCTCGCCTCTCTCAAGCCCAGCAGCTTTCAGCAATACCTCGTTTAAAAACCTTCCAGCTTGGCCTACAAAGGGTCTGCCCTCCCTGTCCTCGTTAAACCCAGGAGCCTCACCTATCAGCATAACACTGGCTTTCAAATCCCCCTCGCCGAAAACGACATTAGTTCTACTTTCGCTCAGCCTACACTTCCTACACCGCGTCGCCTCGTTCAAAGCGTTTTCAAACTCGCTCAATATTCTTTCACCTACATCCGCTGAAGCCCGCTCAATTCCAGAAACTCTTACAATTAACTGCTTCTTATAAGTTTCCAAATAAGGAGAATCGAGACTACTATTTGAACCGCAAGGATGGTAGGAAGCCATTAGACGGTTAACCGAAACAATCTTCTCCAGCTTTTTAAGACCGTTTTTCCCCTATGAAGAGCACATCGCTGTTAAACTCATGCATCTTGATGACCGACTGTTCCATGGAGGCCTCTATTTCCGGCTTGAATGTTTTTCTTGTCCATAGTTCTATAGCTTCCCACTCGTAGCCAGACAAGTTCAGCCTTATTTTAACATCAGTGTTGAATGGAGAGTATATAGCTATTTTTTCGCTGCTTTTTGAAACCCGTATCTCAGGAGTCTCGTTCAGCAGGATATCGTTAGCAGGCTCTAAGTTAAACAAGTCGTGTTTTTCAAAGATCCATTTCGCAAAAGCAGCGTCCCAAGCCCCGGGGAATCTTAAGGCGACTCTCCAGTCATAGGGAATTCCCCCAAAAGGCCAACCTCTGTATTTTCTCCCCTTTTTATGCCAAGACCAAACTCCGTGGGAACCGTATGTCACTCCCGCTTTTGCACCCGATAAGAGGCTTTGCCAGATTTCTTTTCTGACGTCGAAGGCATTGAACCTTTCATACTTAGTTCCGTGTGAAATACCCTCGTAGCATGGCTCCCCGTTTACAATAGGTTTCTTAACTTTCTTTTTATAGAATTTTTCAGCAACCACGTATGGAAGAGTCTGGTTTTCCTTTACGTGGCCTGACTGAAACATGTAGAAGTCTAGAGAAGGAGAGTTTTCAAGCTCCTCAGGTATTTCGCTTAGGCCCCCGCAAAGGTGCATTGTAGTCAAGCATTCGCTAGCCTTCTTCTTCAAAGTGTCAAGTGTTAGCCTGTAGTAGGCAGTTGCCTCACTTGTTTCAAAATTGGTGTCACCGCTTGCTATGAAAACAGGCTTAAACTTTCTGAGTCTTTCAGCCACATATGTTACGTAATCTTCTACAAGCTCGAGAGGGATTATTTCGTCAGGGTTGATCTTTGAGCCCCATGTCCCCTTAACATAGTTGCACCATAAAACCACTAGAGCAGGCATAAACCCTTTCTCGCAAGCGACTTCAAGCATCTTCTCAACCCTTGAGAAATACTCCTCATTAGGCTTAGCAAAATCCATTTTACCATTGGGACTTAGTTCAAAAGGCACGCCTACTTGGAAATCCGGTTCACTTCTATCATGTTGAGGCAGAACGTTTATTTGAAGAGTGTTGAAACCCTGCATTCTCCTATAGCTCAGATACTCCTCCCACTCTTCGAAACTGGCGTTTGTGAAAGCGCTCCAAACAGTGTCCGCAAGATAAAAGAACTTTCCATCATTTTTCAAGAAATAATCCTTTGTACGAGAGACTTTAATCGTAGACATTGTTACAGTAGCCAGATAAAACAGGGCGTTATGTTATAAGATTTTTGTTTAAAAAAGTAGATTTTTAAAGCCTTGCTCCTTCTTTTTTATTAGTGAAGTTATTTCAACAAGTCTTTCTCCGAGAAGTCTACACGCCTTAAGCTCTTCCTTACCTGGCTCTCCTACAGAAACAGCACCGTAATGCAACGTTACGCCAGGTGCAACGTAGTCCGGGATGCCGAATACAATCATACCGTAATTGAGCATCATGAGAATGATGGAGAGGCAAGCAAGTTCGTTGCCTCCTCCTAACCCTCCTGAACTACTGAATGCGACTCCCACTTTACCCTTCATCTTACCCCACGCAGGCATGGCAATCTTAGTGAATAACTCGTTCATTTTGATAGACATGACTCCGCAATGAGTCGGGGTTCCGAAGGCAAACCCATCGTTCTCAAGGAAGTCTTCGGCAGTTACGTCAATGATCTTCTTTAAAGATACTTCGGCACCAGCTAGGCTGGCACCTTCCGCAATAGCCTTAGCCATCTTCTCAGTGTTGCCAGTATAACTATCGTATACCACCAGTATTCTAACCTTGGCCATGAATGGTTTTATTTAACACCGTTTTAAAACTTTTTTAGAAAAAGAAGGAGACCATGAAACAGAGGGAAATATTCATGAACTCCTGTAAAGGCCTTTGAAGTCCTAGAAGATCAGCAGCTTAGCTTCGCCGAGCTTAAGAGGATTCTTGGAATAGAAAGCAGCGGTAATCTCCAGCACCATATTGCAAAGCTTGGTGATTTAATTAAGCAGACAGAGGAAGGAAAGTATACTCTTAGCGATGACGGAAAAGAAGCATTAAGAATAAAACAGCACCAACCCTGTATCCTAAGAAACGTTTAGCAATGCCTGGGCAGAATCTGATTATTTTAAGCCTTCTGCTCCTAGCGGTTGCAGTAACCCTACTATTTGCAATATTCCGACACTTACAATTAAGGAATTCGATTCTATTGTATGGAAACATCGATTTCAGCAAAGGCAAAGTACGGATAGGAAGAAAAGAATACCATTACTTAATTCTAAGTACGCCAGATTTACAAAAGGTGGAGGAAATTACTTTTCAAGGAGTGGATTTCAGTTATCGGTCTTCTAGTTACCTACTTCAACCATCTATTGAACAACTTGGCAACGACACTGGAATTCAATATGAAATTAAAACATTTATGGGCAATGGAACTACCAGAGAGTATCGACATGAAGCTAAAAACATTTTGATTAGCGACAATAATCTTTCGATGATTGTTATCTGGAACCAAAACACGAATAATATGAGTAGACTCATCTCTTTCCCAGGTAATTCATGCAACCTTCTATTATTTACAGAATATTTTAAAAATCGAGTTTGACAATAGTATTGTTGAGTTTATTATCCCGCAGGTTGGCCGCAGGATATAAATATGTTGGCAAATACAGGGTTTACAGCACACGAAAAGCCTAGAGCAGGTGTTCTTCAGATAGGCTCCAATACATTTATCCTCCTAGGCAGCACCGAGAAATAAAGGAGTTTGCAAACTACGACCCCTATTTAAAGACCTCTAATTTAAAGGAATCTTAAATTCGCGTCAAATTTAATAGGATGAATTACACATCGTTTTCCGATGTAGAATGATGAGAGACCTTAGAGCACAAGTTAAAGCTAGAACCAAGGATGAGCTTATTAAGCAACTTACTGAGTTTAAGCTTGAGCCAAGGTTTTCGGCAGGAATATGGTATTTCTCTCCCGCTAAGTCAAGGTTTCACGATGACTATGGAGAATCCCTTAGCATAGAAGAAAGACTTGAAATAGTTTTAAAAATGTATGATGAGAAAGCCATAGGAAACGATTTCCGCATCGAAGCGCATTACCCTAATGAGATTAACGAGAACAATGTTGACAAGTATAAGCAAGTTGAGAAAGAAACGGGAATTAAGGTGATAACAGTTATTCCAAATCTCTTCTACGATAAAATCTTCGAATTCGGTTCGTTATCCAATCCGATCAAAGAAGTCAGGGATTTTGCTATAGATAGAACGATTAAAGCACTCAAAATGAACAAGGAGCTTGATACACACTTCATGGTGGTCTGGCCCGGGATCGATGGATATGAGAATCCCTTTGGTACTGATTTCTATGGAATGTGGGAGAGGTTTGAAACAGGCCTTGCACAGGCTATGGATGAGGTTCCTGGAGTAAGGGTAGCGATAGAGCCTAAGCCCTATGAGCCACGGGGAAACAATATTTATAGGAATACTGCAAATGGAATCCTGGCTGCTCAGAGGATCGAGAGGCTTTTGCGATCTGAGGTGAATAGGAGGCTGCTTGAACAGGGGCATGCTATGGTTGCCTTAAACCCGGAGGTTGGGCACGTTTTGATGGGGCATGAGGAGCTTGCCTACGCTTTCGCGTCAATACTCAGAGAAGGCAGGCTGGCTCACACTCACTGGAACAGTCAACCCCTTGGAAACTATGATCAGGATCTTAATGTTGGCGTATTAGCCTTGGACCAGCTTTACGCTACCCTCTTCGTCTTGAAAATGCATGGCTATAAGGAGTATTTCGGTATAGATATTAATCCTGAGAGGATGCTTGTTGAAACAGCTTTAAAGCTTAACATGAGGGCTGTTGAGGCAGCGTGTGAAAAGCTTAACAGCATTAGTTATGAAGATTATAGTAAGATCGTGGACGCAATGTTCAACCCTCAGAATAATCGCGGAGTAGTTGAAGAGGTTTTCACGAAGTCGTTTGTAACATCATTCCGGTAATTTTTTTTTAATTAATGGCATACGGCACTATTTACCGTTGATGAGGATTGATCATCCGAGGCTTCAGCATCGGGAGAATGCGTTAAAAAAGAAAAGCTTATATGTGCTTTAAAAAACAGTAAGATATGGGAAGGTTCCAGAGGAAATTTAGCGAGGCTGAAACGGTTTTCAACTTCGACGACGTGATTCTACTTCCTGGATTATCAAGAGTGGAGCCAAATGAGATCGATTTGAGAACAAGGTTTTCTAAAAACATTCCGATCAATATTCCACTCGTTTCTTCGCCCATGGATACTGTAACCGAGTCTGAGATGGCGATAGCTCTAGCTAGGCACGGGGGGCTTGGAGTAATACATAGGAATTGCTCGGCTGAGGAGGAAGTCGAAATTGTGAAGATTGTTAAAAGGTCAGAATCGTTCATAATCAGGGAAGTCGTAACAATAAGCAGAGAAGCAAAAGTGGGGGAGGCTGCTGAAATAATGAAGAAGCATAGAATTTCAGGGCTGCCAGTTGTTGAGAGCAATAGGTTGGTCGGAATAATAACTGGGAGGGATGTTAGGTTCACTAATCCTTCAGTTGCAGTTGGCGAAGCCATGACGAAGGATGTTGTTGTGGCAAAGCCCGGTGTAACTCCGGAGGAAGCTGTTGAACTTATGAAGAAACACAAGGTGGAGAAGCTGCCGGTTGTAGACAAGGATGGAAAGCTAGTAGGATTAATAACTTACAGAGACGTGGCGTTAAGAGGAGAATACAAGGGGGCCACTAGGGATGAAGAAGGGAGGCTGAGAGTTGCTGCAGCCGTCTCACCGTTTGACTTGGAGAGAGCCAAGCTCTTGGCGAAATATGCTGACGCATTGGTTATAGATGTTGCTCATTTCCATAATGAGAATGTGATTGAGGCAACTAGAAGACTTGTTAAAGAGATAGGGGTTGACATTGTTATTGGAAACCTCGGTACTAAAGAAGGGGTTCTGGACTCGATCTCTAGAATTGATAATGTCGCAGGCTTGAGAGTAGGGATTGGAAGCGGCTCCGTCTGCGTAACGACCGAAGTTACTAGAACGGGGGCACCAACGCTTTTCGCTGTTTCCCAAGCGGCGGACGCACTTGAAGAAATCGGCATGGAGATCCCGGTGATCGCAGACGGGGGAGTCAGAAACCCTGGGGACGTAGCCTTGGCAGCTGCTTTCGGGGCTTCCTGCGTAATGCTAGGATATGTTTTAGCAGGCTGCAAAGAAAGCCCTAGCCCAATGACTATAATAAACGACAGGTATTTCAAGCTACACAGGGGCATGGGTAGCCAATCTGCTAGGCAGAAGAGAGTGGCTTTGGACAGGTACGCTGTTTTTTCAAAGGAGATTCCGGAAGGAACGGAAGTCTGGATACCTTATAGAGGAGAGGTTGCTTCAGTAATAAACGAGTTTACCTCGGGCGTAAAAGCAGCCATGGGTTACGCAGGGGCTTCAAGCCTGGTAGAGCTGCATGCGAAGAAAATTGCAAAAGTTATATCGAAAAAAGAGAGGATTGGCATAAGCATTAGCCAACTTAAGTAAGCTGCTTCAAGCCGAGTAGGAAGAAATCCATCACAGTAAGCTTTATACCATTCTGTCAAAAGCTATATTCATCTCTTGAGCAGCCGGTTTGCGTCATCATTGATTCTAATGATTCTCATGTTAACTCCTTCGGCCTTTTTAATATCTCCTCAACCTTCTATAAATAGACCACTCGCACAGGAAGCTAGGAGGTTTCTAGTGAACGTCGATGAAACAAATGTTACTATAGCTGTTGTAGACTCAATTTCAGAGAAATTCGCTATAACAATTAATAATAACGGGGGAATTCACAACATAAGGATATCGCAGATGAACTTCACTAACGCAGGAGGATGGTTCATCTGGTTTAATGCTTGGCAACAGCTTTATGGAAGCAATGCAACCAGTAAACCGATTTTAGAAGAGAAACAAGATTATGTATCGGCAACCTTTTTTGCGCAATATCAGGCATATCCCTTAGCGATTGTTACGAAGGTAATAGTATCGAAGAACGGTGTGATACTGATAAACACGAATCTAACAGCGGTCGAGGATGCAAGTGGCATAATTCAAATAGGCTGGGGTTTCTGGGGGTTTCCCTTCAGCCTTTTCGGAGGGAGGTATGCGGAGGTTTGCAGGGAGGGAACCGTAATAAATGTGGATTTACCTGCAGAATATAACTCGGCCTTCACCTCTTTTTACGATACTAGCAGGTCTACCTCCTGGATGGATTTCAGCACCATATCAGAAGGATTAACCATGATAAATATTGCGCCATCCTTGACCACAGGTTTCGGCATAGGTGACAACAGGAATGCAACTTCAACCGATGAGACTTTTAATGCACATTTCAGGCTCACCGGCTGGGGTAAAGGAGCCATGAAGAAGAACGAGACGAGGACAGCTAGAATTGCGCTCTACATACATGAACCAGGAGGCTATGAAATGAATAAAGATATTATAGACCTTATTGTTAAAATAGGTGAGACGGAGGATGAGGCGATCAACACCATGGCAACGTATAGGGGCCCCTCGGCAAAGGACTTTGCCCGTCAAGCGTTGCTGAGTGCACGCTCCGCTTACGAAGAAATATTTGCAGGAGACGTCGTCGGTGCGAAGAGTTTGTTAGAGGAAGCCTCAGGCTTGATTAAAAGAGCCGAGGATGCTGAAAATAGCGCGGTTATGGTGAATAATCTTATTTGGCTAATACCTTTGCTGATAGTTGTGGCAACCCTCGTCATCCTATATGTTCGCAAGAAGAAGCGGAGATCGTATTAATTTAAGGGTCTATAGTATGAAACAACATGGAAAGAGATGATACTAAACAACTATGCGATTAATAGCGGATATGAAAACCAGATAAAGAATGCCGATGAGACGGCGTAAAGTTTTTATACTTTTTATGTTTAAACTTTTCAACTCTATGAAGAACAGATTCATAATAGTAGTTTTGCTTATCGTCTCAACCAACCCGTTAACAACGTTTGCATCCTCACAGTCTTCCAAAAGTCCAACACCCTATATGCAGGAGGCCAAGAGGTTTAAAATTGATGTTGGGGAAACGAATGTCACCATTACTGTTATAGGTCCAATCTCAGAAGAATTTGCCATAACTATTGATAATAACGGGGGCATCTTTAACATAAGGGTAATGCAGATAAACTACACTGCTGAAGGAGGAGCATTCATTTGGGATAATGCTTGGCAACAAATCTATGGAAGTAATTCTACGGGTAGACCAATTATAGAGGAGAAGCCCGATTATGTAGAAGCCACCTTCTTCGCACTATACAGAGTGCATCCTGTGGCAGTTGTCACGAAAATGATTATTTCAAAAAACGGGCTAATACTAGTAAACATGAATGTAACTGCTGTTGAAGATGCGAATAGGATTCTTCGCATAGGCTGGGGTTTCTGGGGGTTTCCCTTCAGCCTTTTCGGAGGGAGGTATGCGGAGGTTTGCAGGGAGGGAACCGTAATAAATGTGGATTTACCTGCAGAATATAACTCGGCCTTCACCTCTTTTTACGATACTAGCAGGTCTACCTCCTGGATGGATTTCAGCACCATATCAGAAGGATTAACCATGATAAATATTGCGCCATCCTTGACCACAGGTTTCGGCATAGGTGACAATAGAGGAAACACTGATCCCCCACCCTCCCCCACCTTCCACGCATACTTTGCTTTCACAGAATGGCAGAAAAGCGGAATGAAGAAAGGAGAGGCTAGGACGGGAAGGATTGCGATATATATCCATGGGCCAGGCGGCTATAAGGAGAACAAGGAGATGATAGATCTTATTCTCAACGTGGGAAAGGCAGAGGATGACGCGATTAATATGCTGAACTCATCTAACGATCCCTCAGTCAAAAACCTTGCACACCAAGCGTTACTATATACACGTTCTGCCTACGAAAAAATATTTGCTGGAGATATTGCCGGGGCAAAGAGTTTGCTGGAAGAATCTTTAAACCTAATTAAAGAAATAAAAAATGCAGAGAGTACTGCAATTATGATGAATAATATCATGTTAATGTTAATTCCTCTAGTGATAGTGGTCTTACTTTCAATATACTTCTTAAAGAAAAAGCGGAAAAATAACAGGTTTAGCGTTAATTCTAGAACCTTAAGTACATCATATGACATACTTGCCTAGATATTGCCTATGCCTTTTGAAGGAGTTTCGCAGGTTTTTACTGACTAGGTTGTGAACCTCTTGGAGTTCCCTATATATTTCGACGTTCGAAGACTTCGGGCTGACACGAGTTTTCTCATCCAGCTTAACATATTGGTCACATATTTCCTGAATATTCGTCTTACTCCCAACATGGTTGAGGTAGCACCACATCGCTTGCAGGGCTGCGCCGTAGGCAGCGCCTTCATCAACCTTTATGCAGACAGCCTCCGTATTAAAGATGTCTGCTGCTATTTGCCTCCAAGCTCTATTTTTAGAGCCTCCTCCAGTTAGCCTTATCTCCTTAGGCGTTATCCCAAGCTCCCTCATCCTGTTCAAACCGTAGTTCATTCCAAGCGTAACACCCTCCATGGCCGCCCTCACAATATTCTGCCTGTTGAAAGTCCTGCTGTTTAAACCGTAGAAGACACCTGTACCCTCAGGAACGTTTGGGGTTCTCTCACCCTCAAAGTAAGGGATGAGAAGAAGCCCGTTTGCACCTGCTGGTGCCTCTTCAACAGCCCTTGTCAAATCATCATGCGTCATGTTGAAAAGCTCTCTTACATATTCTGTCGCAACTGTAACATTCATTGTACAGAGCAATGGCAACCAAGCATTAGTTGAATCACAAAAGGCAGCTATTTCCCCCTTAGGATCCACCACAGGGGTTTCGGAATACGCGTATATTGTTCCAGATGTCCCGAAGCTGGCGGTCACGATGCCTCTTCTAACATTACCTGTTCCAATAGCACCCATCATGTTATCTCCACCCCCTGCACTAACTATAACATCATCCCTTAGACCTAGCTCTTCAGCCACCTCTTTCCTAATCGTTCCAGTAGGCTTGTCGGAGCCTTGCAGAGGAGGAAGTTTATCCTCAAGCTCAGGGTCGATTGCGGCTATAACCCTCTTAGACCATATTCTTCTCCTGACATCCATGATCGCTGTTCCCGAGGCATCACCATACTCCATAACCATCCTACCTGTTAGGTAGTAGTTCAGATAGTCATGTGGCAATAGTACATGTCTGAGCAGACTGTAGTTCTGGGGCTCGTTTCTCTTAAGCCAGAGTATTTTTGGAGCAGTATAGCCCGGCAGGAAAGGGTTTCCTATGAACTTTATAACCCGCTCCAGCCCTCCGAGCCTCCTGGTTAAGTATTCGCACTCCTTAGAAGTACTAGTGTCATTCCAGAGTTTCGCGGGTCTTATCACCCTGCCTTTTTCATCCAGCGGTACGAAACCGTGTTGCTGTCCTGAAACCCCGATGGCCCTCACGTTTCGGGGATCCAAGCCTACATTAGAAAAAGCCTCTTTAACAGTCTTACGAAAAGCGTTGATCCAGACCTGGGGGTCCTGCTCCTTATGGCCAGGCGGAAGATTCTCTATCAAACCATAGTTTTCAACAGTCTTACAGACCACGGAGCCAGACTCGCCGTTAATAAGCAGCGTCTTCATGCTCTGCGTACCTAAGTCAACACCGATGAAATACGTATCACCCTCCAATTTACCTGCTCTAAAACTAAAATTGGCAGAATAATATTTAAACCTTTAAATCAGAATTATCAGAAGGTTTTTGAGAAAAAATAATAGTGAGTTAAAGTTTCTGAGAATATTTCTTTGCAGTTCTTTTTCGCAAAAAACATTAAGCCGATTACGACTACTATTATCGTTACTAAGGCAATTATGAGTAGGGAGTCAGGCATTGCTTCTCCCCCAGTTTTCCTAGCCTCCTGGATAAGGTCATTAGCATTCTCGAGATCGGTTTTAGCCCCATCAGTATCTCCCCCTAATCAGCTTATCGATCCCTGAACTGACTGCTGCCATTGCTTGAGTAGCAAGCGTCCAAGCTTCAGTGTCACGCCCATACTTCTTAAGTGCTTTCTCACACTCGACCTGTGCTGAAGCAAGCCCGAAACTAGGTTGAGCATTTCTTCATTCTCCTGATAACCGCCCGGACCGTGAACATATAAGGCTACTTTTGAAAATCTTTTCTCACCACTAATCATGCCTCCCTCTCCATCAGGTTTATGCGTAATGCGTACACCGTAGACGTTATGGTAACCCCATTGCCTTTCATCCCTTACTCCAGCCGAGTACCAGATTTCAGATCCAGGAGCCATGTTTATGAAAGTAAGCCCCTCTGCTAAAGTCAGCCCAGTAGAAAGTCTCGTCTGTAGCAACGAAGTCGCCACTAGCTACGTCTTTCGGTAGAGTTATCTCTCTTATTTCCCTCTCAAGCCTAACATTTGCTTTTCCACCTTGGAAAACATCTACAGGAAAATAGATCATCCATAATGTGTTTCTTAGATCCAGTAGATCTGCTTTAGCTTCTATAATGTTTGAAATAAGAATAAGGCCGGTCTTCGAAATAGTGTAGTTTGTCTCTGTGTAGACTTCAGCATTAGTATACTTGCCGTAGAATTGGGCCTCAACATAATCCCCCTTGCTTTCAACAACAGGAGGAGCTAGAGAGTTGGAAACCATGTTTGCCCCCATGAATTCCAAACGTAGCAACCGGCAACACTAGTATACGGTATTTGGGAGATTAAGACTTGTGAGATGCCGCCGTTCTTGTTTATTACACTCCTAAATTTTTCTATCCCCGCTTCAAGATAAGCCACTTCTATCTCATTCTCTTTTTCAACTATTTCAAACCTGCTCAAGAATTGTGTTTTTACTGTTAGAAAACTGATCTGCAATACGATTAGCATCATGCAGAATATTGAAACGAGCCTTGTTCCCGAAACTCTTTCCATGCCCTAAAATAGGTTAAAGTTGAACTTAGATTTTATTCATTCAGTAGCTGTTTTTAATAGTTAAGAAAAAATAATGCTACCTTGACCAGCGTTCCTCAGGAGGCGGCAGAACTGGGAAAGATGCGTGAGGCTCCCTTTGATACCAGTATGCGACTGAAGCAATATCATCTGTAAGCGGCTGGAATTTATTATCCGGGTACCATCCTAAGGCCTGTATTGTGACTTTTAGATCGTTCTTAAACCTGATCGGGTCGAGAACATGCCACCTGTAGAGCATATGTCTCGGAACTTCACCGGGCTCTTTCCTGTACAAGGGGTAACCCAAGAAGGGTGTTGAAAAGGTTTCGCCTCCGAATCCCCATGCTCCTCCGAAATAGTCTTCCGTGCCTGTTCCGCAAATCGTCGGATACTCAGTGTCACCATCTATGAAGAATTTTACTTCCCCTTCTCCCCACCAGCCGTTGGAAAGCTGTGTCCAAGCCAAGACTGTGCCCACATAGTGGCCTCTTCCTTTAACGTTATCCAGTATAGTGTGCTGCGGGTTCTGCCTAGTAGTCATCGAACGCCTCCACTGAGCATGGAAGTACGCCAAGTCTTCACCAATATTCTCTCGTGAATAGGTTATCTGGTAGAAGAATCCTCCTATATCCTCGGTCCACTGGTTCTCCACGGTTATTAAAGCCCTCTTTCTAAACGGCATCGGAAAATAACAGTTGAAGCCTCCTGAAGGATTCACCACCATGGGCAGGGAGTTAACGTTAAACCTTAATCCATGCCCGTTAGCGAAAAAGTCTCCGAGAGGAACCTCGATGGAGGGAGTTTCCTCATTATCCCAGAAAAACCGGAGAACACTGTTCCGGTATGCTTTCTGATCTACAGTTATCCAGATGTGCCTTATGATGCCGCTCCCCTTTATGTCAGCGAGCGTTGTTACTCTATTGGCTGCCAAGGTTATGCAGGGCATTACCTTCCATCCTTTCCCAAGTCTCGACGCAGGACTAAGTAGCCCAGGCACCTCCATCGCCCCCTTGCCTTTCTCCCCCGTCGGGTTCTCAGCAGAGATGGAGAAAGTCTCCGCATCGCTTAACTTGGGAAGGTCTGAGAGAAACACCATCTATTTCTCAACCTCCGGCAAAATAAGGCATACTAAACTTTAAAACCTTTCTTCTCGCAACATGGCAGGTTAAAACTGTTTTCTCCATCCTCCTAAGCATGAAGAATATTCTCTTAGCTTAAACATTTCGAAAAATTTTTAATGATAAACACAGTGGGGCTCGTCTTTTCATAGGAAGGCAACCTAGTGCTTATATAGCCCTCTATGCTACTACCCAATATGCCAATAGTAGACCTACCCCTAGAACAGCTTAAGGTTTACAAGCCTCCGCTTACAAGGAGAAGCGATTTCCAAAGCTTCTGGAACAATAATAAGAAGCTTTCTGAGGAACAGCCTTTAAACCCAGTCTTAAAGAGAGTAGAATATCCTGTGAAAAAGCTGGAAGCTTACAGGCTTTCCTTCGACGGGTTCTCAGACAAGACGCCGATAAACTCTTGGTTTCTGAAACCCGTTGGAGAGGGGCCTTTCCCAGCTCTTCTTGTTCCCCACGGCTACGGTTGGCATAGAGGCACCATCTCCGACTACTTAAATTGGATTCTTCAAGGAGTTGCTGTGATGGCGATTGATATCAGGGGGCAATTCGGCGATACACCTGACTTCGCGAAATACCCGTCTGGGAGCATTACTGGCTACATGACTAAAGGCATACTTGACAAGAACACCTACTACTACAGGTATGCATACATGGATTGTGTCCGCGCACTTAAAGTTCTCTCTGAAAGAGAGAGTATTGATGAGAAGCGGGTTGGCGTAGCTGGCGCCAGCCAAGGAGGAGGCTTAACACTGGTAACCACCGCCCTTGGAGGAAACGTCTCTCTATCGCTTCCAGAAATACCCTTCCTATGCCATTTCGAAAGAGCTGTTGAAGTCGCAGCCTCAGACCCATACTTGGAGATACCGCGTTATCTTAAAATGCACCCCGACGAGGTTGAGAAGGTTTTTGAAACACTCTCCTACTTCGACGCGATGAATTTTGCTCCCGACATTAAGTGTCCAATCCTTATGTCAGTCGGCCTCGTAGACATCGTTTGTCCTCCTTCAACCATTTTCGCAACTTTTAATCACATAGTCTCAAGAAATAAGGAGCTGGCGATGTACCCTGGAATGGGTCATGAATGTCCTAGTGTTCACAGGGAGAAAATGATAGAATGGGTTGCTAAGTACCTGTCACCATAAGTTTCTAAAACGCCTCTACGTTTGAAATTGAGATTTTTCTCTCTCCCAAAGACTTAAAAGAAACCGGCTGCTTAATATGGTGAAAATGATGTCGAAGATTCCTATCGATTTAGAGAAGGTTAAGAAAGAAGAAATTAATAAAGAGGTTCTTCGAGTAGCGATGATCGCTGAACTCGACGCGATAAGCCTGTATGAACAGCTAGCTCAGGCTACTGACAGCGAAAAAATTAAGGAGATTCTGCTAGACATCGCTAAGGAGGAGAAGACTCACGTAGGAGAATTTCAGACGCTTCTTCTGAAAATAGATAAGGAGCAGGCTTTAGAACTGGAAAAAGGAAGAAAAGAAGTGGAAGAAAAGACCGGGAAATAGTTAAACATTTTTCATTTTTTAATCATTTACTCCAGTATCAGAATGGTTTTTCAACGAATTTTATAGGATGTTTTTTCCGATAGCCTTATATCACCATTTTAATGGGAATGCTGTTGAGATTAACAATCCTTAAGTACCTGAAATATTTGAAAAAACTCGAATGAAGGTTTCACTAATTCCGCGAAAGGACGTTGAAAAAATCCTTTTCATGAAGGATGTGATGGATGCTGTAGAGAATGCTTTTAGAGCCAAGGGAATGGGGAAAGTTCAGATGCCGACTAAAATCTACATCAATTTTCCAGAGGGAGACTTCAGGGCAATGGCGTGCTACATGCCTGAGCTTGAAATGGCCTGTGTCAAAATCGTGAATGTACACCCGAAAAACCCTGAGAAACATGGTTTATCCACTGTTATGGCGACGATAACCCTCATAGAACCCGAAACCGGGAGGCCTTTAGCAATAATGGACGGCACATACATCACCAACATGAGGACTGGGGCAGCAGGCGGGATAGCTGCAAAATATCTCGCGAGAAAAGATTCGAAGATCGTTGGAATGGTTGGTGCAGGAGCTCAGGCTAGGACGCAGCTTCTAGCTTTAAACGAGGCTTTCAAAATCAGCGAAGTCAGGGTTTGTGCAAAAACCATAGAGGAGTGCGAGGCATTCTCAAAAGCAATAGAGCATCTCAACCTAAATATTCGGATCAAACATAGTGTTGAAGAGGTTGTGAAAGGCTGCGACATCTTGGTTACAACCACACCCGTAACCAGGCCAATAGTTAAAAACGAATGGGTTAGCGAAGGAATGCATATCAATGCTATAGGGGCAGACGCTGCTGGGAAGGAGGAGCTGGATCCGGAGATTCTAAAAAGGGCGAAGGTAGTTGTGGATGATTATGATCAGGCCTGTCACTATGGAGAGTTAAACGTTCCGGTTTCGAAAGGCATTTTTAAACGTGAACAAATATATGCAGAGCTAGGCGAAATCGTAGCTGGGAAAAAAGCAGGAAGAATCAGTGATAGCGAGATAACAGTGTTTGACTCGACTGGATTAGCGATACAGGATCTGGCTGCAGCAGCCTTAGTTTACGAGAAGTCTAAAAAACTCGGGCTTATCAATGAAGTCGAGCTGCTTTAGATATTTCTTCCAAAAATCCGATTCTCCAATTAATGTTGGGAAGAACTTCCCCTTATGACTTCTTCACGCTTCCTCTGGTATTCCTCTTCAGTAAGCAAACCCTCTTCCCTCAACCTTGCCAGCTTACGAAGCTTTTCTTCGAGATCATCTATCTCGTCTCTCTTACCCGTTTGCTTGAATTGAATCTCTTCCAGCGCCAAACCTTCCTCGCTGAACGCGTTTAAAGCATAGTAGACAAGGATAAGGATCACGAAAATAAGCCAGATGACGCCAAAGGGGCCGAATATAGGAATAATGGCAAACCCTATGATTAAGAAAAAGAAGCTTACAATCAGCCCTAAGAGCGACGCCTCCTTAGTTGGCTTTACCCTAGCCTTTCCAGACATTACCAAGTATTTTTCTTCATCCAAGGAATAAAAATTTTTAATCATAGTTTGAGTTTTAAGGCCGCTAGCGATTAACCGTTGAACCTGAGGAGGAAAGAAATCTTTATAATCCTTCTACTTGGCCACAGCATGACTAAAAATGGTACTCTTCAAAAAGAAGGAGGATAAGAAGGAGAAGACGAGGGCTGAGAAAATTGCAGAAGCATTAATAGATAAGGTTGGAAAAGAGAAGGTAGATGATGAGGCTACAAAACTCTATTTTCAAGGAGTCAGGGATTTCGATGAGCAGATGGAAATATTGGCAAAGAAATACGGTGTAGAAATCAGTTAATTAGCCTATGCTCTAGATTCCATAGTTTACTGGCCTCGAAAACTAACGCTCGAAGTATCATGCTTATATAGAGTTGAAGCATCCTTAATCGCGATGAGGGCCGTTATGCTTAGAGGGCCGTTCAGGCTTGAAATGATGGATGTACCTAAGCCTGTTCCTAGGAGTGACGAGGTTTTGATACGTGTTAAAGCTGTTGGGATATGTGGAAGCGACGTCAGGTATTTTCACGGAGAGAACCCTTGGGCTCTTCACACTATCGGAAAAGATTTTAAGGAAACCAAGAGCTTCATACTTGGCCACGAAGTTTCAGGGGAAATAGTGGAAACCGGGGAATGGGTGAGTAAAAAAAGGGTCTCTGAGAAAGTGGGCATACTTGCTTTCAAAGGGTGTGAGGAGTGCTACTATTGCAAGAGAGGTTTTCAAAACCTTTGCGAATACACGTTGCATATTGGACACGACGGGAGGTGGGGAGATGTAGAGTATCCGCCTGGAGGGTATGCAGAATACATGTCGATATGGGCGAGTAATGCTTACAGGCTTCCGGACAATGTTTCCTTCGAGGAGGCCACTCAGCTAGACGGCTTAGCAGTAGCAGTCCACGCAAACAATAGGGCAAGCATATCTACGACTGACAAGGTGGTGGCGATAGGGTGTGGAGCGATAGGCCTCATGATTTTGCAGGTGGCTAAGACCAAGGGGGCTTCGAAAACCATAGCTTTAGACACATGGGATAAGCCTTTGGAAAAAGCGGAGACTCTTGGAGTTGACCATACTATAAACGTCAGGAAAAACAAGGATTTTGTTGAAGAAGTTTTACGGTTAACCGGAGGCACTGGTGTAAACGTGGTTTTCGACACTGTTGGAAGTAGCGAGACGGTGAAAACAGGCTTAAGCATGCTGGCGAGAATGGGCAGGTATATTACGCTCGCAGTGACACCCGTTAAAATAGAGTTGAACCTCACGGATATTGTTGGCGGAGAGAAAATCCTGACGTGTTCAGCAAACCATCTGTATGAAGACTATATTGTCGGAGTAGAATTGCTGGCTAGTGGACAGGTCAAGGTGAAGCCTTTCATCACACATGTTATGAAGCTAGAGGAGTATAAGGAGGCTTTCGACATGCTTCTCCACAAGGAGGAGCATGGAGCCATAAAAATCGTTCTAAAACCATGAGGCATCAGCAAAACCGGAAAGTGAAGAGACGCCTATGATACTTCGACCTGAAAGCCATTTAGGATGAACGTGCTCCATCATCTGGAAATTTTATTGGACTAGGCTTAAACAAAAAGCCAAATATTATGTAAGATTCCAGAAAAGCTTATAATGGGAAGCGTTTTTCAAGCTTTGAAATGAACAGTAAGAAACTCCTTGTATTGACAACAATATTAACTACTCTGATGTTGCTAACGCCCCTCTTTGCTAGCGCCCAACCTTCTCTCAGATACGGCAAGATAGACATATCCTTTGCTACTTGCAATAGAGTGGTCTTCAGTTACTATGGGGATCCCAAGGGAAACTTGAGGATGGTGCTGTTCGGCCCAGGCTGGTCCTGGGATAACCTGTGCAGTATGCATGACCAATGGCAGGTCGTAAACGACTATACTAAAACAGACGGGGAGTACACTTTGAAATGTAGCTCATACTGCAGCTTCGCCCAGATAACTTGGAACATGAAGGCGGCTGTTAAGGAGGATGTTGCTGTTTTAGATATGGCCGCCACTGCCGACAGCGATTCAAATCTGCAGGCGATAGTTCTAGAGTACTCTGCCCCAGTAGACCAGTTTGCTAAAAAAGACGCCTATGTTTTGCTAAGTGACGGAACACAGAGCAAGATCACTTTTCCAGAAACACATGTGTCGGGAGTACCCTCACTAGGCAGTTTCCAAAACGCTGTTGCGTGGATAGTGCCCATGACCAGTAGCGAGGGAGTAGTGGTGGCAGTACTAGGTGAAAACTGGCCATTCGGCTTACAGCTGTATGCTCAGGATGAACGTGAATGGGACAACGCGTTCTACAGTCTTAGATGAGCTTTGGCTTCCGGCTACATGTTCTCCGGAGACTCCTTAAGATTCCTCGCCGTAATCCTTCCCTATGACAGCACAGGTAAGCTAGATGAAGCATGCAGCAAGGTTTTGAGTCTTCTAGACCTAATAGTAGAGGGGACCTCTCTGGACGAAGTTAAGACTCAACTGATAGGAGCCCCTACACCTACTGCAACCCCTACACCTACGCCTACTCCAACACCTACACCGACTCCTACGCCTACTCCCACTCCCACCCCAACTCCTACGCCGACTCCGGCACCGTCAGTACCTACTGAGCTGTTGATAGTGATCGTTGTCGTAGTGGTCATCATAATAGTGGTCTACTTCTTCGTCATCAAGAAGCCTAAACCTCCTCCACCTCCAGCCTCATCAAAAGGAACCTGAAAATAGCAAAAACATTCTTTTTCTACCTATTTCTCAATCATTCAAGCCTTAGCTAGAGAAACAACTTCTTACAGGAGCAACAGTTAAAGAAAAACTTGAAATAGATAGCTTCTAATGTTCGAGAAAACTCCAGACTGGTTTGAGACGCTCGCCTTCCCCCAAGACGATCGGAGTTACACCCGTTATCCCGCAAAAATACTTCAACTCCTGAACCCGGTTTCCAGAGACAGCGTGAATATGGTTGGCAGGGAACAATTCTACAAACTCTTCATGTGAACAATTCAGTCTAGCGTGTACATGGGGCCATGTAGGGTCAGTCTCAGCATTTATCCTCCTACGTGTTTCTTCATCAAGCTCTATACTTTGCCCCTTTACGATAATCATGTAGATCTTATCGTTAAACAAGCCTAACCTGGCGAAAGTAAGCTCCCCGGGGCCAGCGTCGAATGAGACTGAGGCGCCCCCCGCCTTGAAGTATAGTTCTAACGCAGGGTGTAGAGTAACCTTCTTGAGATTATCCTTAGGGTTAAAGCTTCTTGAAACATACCAGCTTGCATGGTTCCCTGAGTTACAGAAATCCCAGACATCAAGCTCCGGGTGGTATAGCCTGACATCCATGAAGAGCACAGGCAACCCCCCGCTCACGTATTTCAACACCTGCATGGTTAAGGCTGCGAAAGAGTCTGCCTCTGTAGCACAAACAGTCGGCTCCTTAAGGCCATTCCAATCATAGGGATCGTTAAGCAGCATCTCTGCAACATCAGGAATCACCACATGCTCAGAAAGCTCCCTCTGACCCTTTATTCCGCAGAAGTCGAAACCCATCTCCCCGTTTATCTTCTTAACAGCCAAATACATTCTTATCTGCTTGCTCAGCGTCTCCCTCGTCAGCATTTTTCCATCATACTTTATGTTCCCCCCAAGCATATCCTCTATCCATCTCAGACCTTTCTCCACCTCCTGATCATCAATCTCCTTCATTTTCTCAACCAAAAGAAGCTGGTCGACCTGGCTTACAGTAGTTCCGAAGTATCTCTGTATTGGGACAAGGTGGAAGTATCCTGTTTCCATCCCCATTGAATGCCCCCCGTACATCCCGTAAACCTCGTTCCTAATGTTGGTTGCAGCAATAGCCGCCATAATCCATTTCTTCACCTTCTCCTTCACCTCAGGATCATCAGGGTCTCCAACTATCCGGTGAGTCCTCAGCCCCGCTTGCCTCAACGCTCCGTCTGTCGCAAGCAGCCCAACGTTACCAGGATACTTACCCTCATTGTTTGAAAGGCTGAGTATCGGCTTATCCTTCCCTAAAGTGTTTACGAAAGGCCAAACCAAGTACGGGAAATCCCAAACGTTATAGACCAGTATGACCTGCTTCACACCCTTGCTTAAGAATTCTTCCCCAACCCTCCTAGCAGAGTTTATCGATGCTATGAGCTCGGAGGAAACAACTGTCTCCGGGGCTCCTCCGTCAGCAAATTTTACAGAATCCTTTATGAATCTACTCCAGTTTTCAACAACCCTATAGCATTTATCATAGTAATTCGGGTAAACATGTTTTCTTTCATCAAGAAGCATCGTTAAACCTATTTTTGTATTCTTCATGTCTGCCAATAAAAGTCACGCTGCCTCTATTAACTTTTTCTAAAGGAAGAAGCATTGTACACATATGGTTTTAAAGGCATCTCGCCAGTATCAAACAGCCTCTTGAGAAAACGCTAAGCTTCATTTTATTCCGAGTTTCTCATTTATCTCTTTCTGATATTCTTCGACCTTAAGCTCCTCCACGTCTCTAACACTGACCGGTTTTTTCAGAAGTGCTGACTCGTATAAGCCTAATGGTATGGCCATGTCCCTGTAAGCCTCTAAGCCATCCACCTCAGGAGCATGCCTATTCACAATAGAATCGTAAAAATCGTAGAGCTCAGTAGCAACAGTATCCTCTATATTCATAGGGAACCTTCTATTCTTCTCCTCAGGCGTAAGGCTATCAAGCATCTTATTCACAAGCACGTTCATGCCCTGCATCTCCACTGAACCCTCCTTCTGAATGAAAAGACCCTCGTTATCTATAGCACCAGTCGAACCGTAGATTACTCTGAAGCCCAATGTCTTGCCGGGAGCCGCCCTTGTCCAAAGCCATTGCACGTAAACATCCCTCTCATACTTGATTACAGCCATAGTCATATCGTCAACAGTCACCTCAACGCCGTCCCTAACGGGGTCAAAAGTCTTCTGAACAGCATATACTTCCAATGCCTCTCTCCCAAGCTGATACCTGTCTAGGTCTGCCAGATGAACCCCGCCGTCGAAAACCCAGCTTCCGCCAGCAACGTATTTGTTCTCTCTCCACCCCCAGGCTCCCGGGTTCCAGCCTGCTGACGACCAGACAATCATTCTCGACTCCCCTATCAGCCCCTGCTCTACAGCCCAGCGGATCGCCCTATTCTCGGGGCTCCGCCTATAGTTCTCAGCTACGGCGAGCACCCTATTGTTTTTCCCAGCCTTATCCATAATCATCCTTGCCGCCCTCATCGTTATTCCCAAGGGCTTCTCTATAATGACGTCCAAACCTTCATCGAAGCATAGAGACGCCACTGTATGATGTATATTATGGGGTAAAGCTATGTCAACAGCATCCAGACTCTCGCTCCTAAGCATCTCCTTGACACCAGTGTAAACCTTTGGCTCAGAATCCTGGAATCCTGCGATCGATTTTGCTTTTTCTCTGGCGAGTGATTCTTCCACGTCGCAGACAGCCTTTATCTCAAATATTCTCAGACCCTTTGAAAACAACTGTCTAAACCCTTCTACATGCGCTCCCATCATTCCTCCACAGCCTATTAACGATATGCTCAGCCGCCTCAAGGAAACTACACCCATTAAGGCGGCTTCACATGATTATAAAAAGATTCGTAAAGTCTTCAAAATACAGAACACGAAACGTTAGAGTTTATTGTGAAACATTATCAGCCCCCGTTTTAACATCTTGCAACCGACTGGTTAAACTATGGTTTTATCAGAACCTTCACGGCTTTCTTCCTTCTTTCGGCCAAGTCTTTAAACACTTCCGGAGCCTCTTCAACACTATGAACATGCGATATTATTGGCTTAAGCTTCAGGCTTCCTGAGGAAGCTAGCTCAACTGCTCTTTGAAAAGTATACGGGCTCCTGTAGGATGCGAATACTGAAGCCTCCTTATCGTAGAGCTCGAAAGGTTTAACCTGCCAAACATCCTGCTCAGGAGCCACACCGAAAATCAGTAGCCTACCTCCTCTCCTGACAAGCCTGAAAGCAGTCTCTACGGCAGAGGAGCTTCCAACGCATTCGATTGAAACGTCTGCTCCAAGACCATCCGTAGCATCAAGTATAGTTTCCTCAGGATTCTGCCACGCAGTGTTTACAACGAGGCTTGCCCCAAGCTCCTGCGCCAGACTAAGCCTGTCTTCAACCATATCTAGAGCAAAAATCTTCGACGCACCGTAATGCTTAACCACCTGCAACATGAGTAAGCCGATTGGCCCAGTGCCAACGATCACTACGCTACTCCCAGCCGGAATACTAACGTTGTCCAAGCCCCTGATTATACAGGCTAAAGGTTCGATTAAAGCAGCCTCTTCTAAAGGCATTTCTCCAGGTATCTTGTAGACGTTTTGCTCAGGTGCCTTAACGTATTTTGCGAAAGCACCATCCATGGTCACGCCTATTGTTTGAATGTTCTCGCAGAAGAAGTTTCTCTCACTCATCCTACAGTATTTGCATTTTCCACACAGGATGTTTGGCTCTGCAACAACATGGTCCCCCGTTTTTAAACTGTCAACTTTCGAACCTGTTTGCACAACTGTGCCTGAAAACTCGTGTCCCAATACCAGAGGCGTTTTAACCTTCCACTCCCCCTTGAAGAAGTGGAGGTCTGTCCCGCATACTCCGCAAGCCCCAACCTCAATCAGAACCTCGTTTTCACTTATCTTCGGCACATCCTTATCGATTACCCTAAGGTCTCCAACCCCGAAAAGAGATGCAGCCCTCATAATAGTGGCTCAGCAAGCCTACTCATATAAGAGTTGCCTACAGATTTCTGTAGCCCCAGTCGCCTCTTCTAAGCACATACCCATCCTACCAGTTTAACAGAAACGGAGAAAACCAGCATCCCATGCTCCTACCACTTCTGAAAAAGGTTTATAATAAGAATTTAACTGAGTTTTCTGAAATGAACAGGTTTCCGAAGCGTTTCATGTGGGGGATATCTATGGCAGCCTTCCAATACGAGATGGGTGCTTCTGTAGAAGACTCGGATCCTAACAGCGACTGGTATGTCTGGGTTCACGACAAGACGAATATAGAGTCGAAGATTGCGAGCGGGGACTTGCCTGAACAGGGCCCCGGCTACTGGAGACTTTACAGGGAGGACCATAGATGGGCGGAGTGGATGGGCCTTAATGCTTGGCGAATGAACCCAGAGTGGAGCAGAATCTTTCCGAAATCCACGAAGGAGGTCAAGGTTTCAGTAGTTTCTGATGAAGAGGGGATAAAAGACGTGGAGGTAGATGAAGCTGCTTTAAGAAAGCTGGATGGTCTTGCAAACAAGAATGCTGTTAGACACTATAGAGAGATCTTTAAAGACGTGAAGGCAAGGAGGATGAAGCTCATACTCAACCTGTACCATTGGCCGCTGCCAACATGGATACACGACCCTATAAGAGCAAGAGAAACAGGCCTAAAGGAGGGGCCTAGAGGATGGTTTGATAATGATACGGTGGTTGAGTTCTCAAAGTTCGCTGCCTACGCCGCCTGGAAGTTTCAAGATATTGTCGACATGTGGAGCACATTGAACGAGCCGAGCGTCACGTGGAACGTGGGCTACATGTCAAACAGGTTCCCGCCAGGAGTAGTGGATCCTAAAGCAGCAGAACACGTTGCATTCAACATGGTTCAGGCACACTGCAGGGCCTACGACCAGATAAAGAGAATTGTTGGGAAGAAGGCGAAGGTTGGTGTGATATATGTTACCAGCCCTGCTGAGCCTCTTACCGACTCTGAGGAAGACAGGAAAGCGGCAGAGATATGTGACGAGGTCTCGACAGGATGGTTCTTCAAAGCAGTAATAGACGGAGTCATTAGAAAAGGCTTCGCCGGAGAGGAAGTGAAGAGGCGCGATTTGAAGAGCAGGGTTGACTGGATAGGGGTAAACTATTATTCAAGGAATGTTGTTAAGCATGTTGACCAACCTCCCTACTTTGAGGCCCAGAAAAACTACGGCTTCTCCTGCCAACCCTCATCAAAATCTGCTGCTGGGAGACCTACCACCGAAACCGGTTGGGAGATATATCCGGAAGGCATTAGGAAAGCATTGAACTTTTATAAGAAGTATGAAAAACCCGTCATAGTCGCTGAAAACGGCATAGCAGACTTCAGAGATAAGCATAGAGCGTGGTACCTCGTGTCTCATCTGAATAATGTTCTGCTAGCCATTAAGGATGGAGTGAACGTGGTGGGATACCTCCACTGGAGCCTGATAGACAACCTAGAATGGGTCTCCGGGTTCAACATGAGGTTTGGGCTAATCTACGTAGATATGAAGACGAAGAGAAGGTATCCTAGGCCAAGCGCCTATGTTTACCGGGATATTGTTGAGAGCAACACGCTGCCTGAATACTTAGAGGAATACTCGAAGTATCCCAATGTCCTGACTTAACAACCTAAGCTCTATGAAAGTTTGAGAAACAAACTAAGAGAGATGCTAGACCTTATCTTTATGTTAATTTACTTTACCCGTCTGTACCTCTCCTTCTTCGAGACTGCAGACTTTTCCTGCTGAATATGCTCCTGCTTCATCAATACCTCTAGATAGTCCAGCACAGGGTAAGGGGGTCTTTCAAGCTTTGGGTCTTTCCTAGCATTGCGGTAGTGTGTTAATAATAATTCCCATACTTCATCCCTGTTCAACGAGACCCCTATGCTCCACTTCGTCAACAGGTATTTAGCAGCCTCTAATTTGTCACCTCTTTCAATGATCTTGATTCCGACAAGGAGCATAGCCAGCATGAACATAAACGGGAGGAAACCTGCTATGAAAATGGAGGTTTCACGGTACGAAAGAAAATCCCACATAAATACTATAAATAGCATTACACCCGAACCGATAAACATTAGTCCCGCAGTCAGATATGGGAACTCCCCGAATCTTGCTCCGAAGATACCGATCGCTCCCAAGGAATATAATGCAATGGTCATGGGCACTAAGAAAAGGTAACCCTGAAGCGAAGGTCTAACCTCTATTAGCATCCATGTAGACATTAGAAAACATGCTATTCCCCCTGCTTTGCAAAGGATCATCCAAGTATTCAACAATACCCGTTTAGATGGAAGCCAGTATGATTATTTAAAGTTTTTATGCTCTCCTTGGAAACCAGCATCCATGAGTTGGCACGCGTAACACCCGTACGGGGAATCGTGAATTATTTTTCGCGGCCAGCGTGCACTAAGCTTCCGACATGTATGGCGACTTCCAGAATTGCCAACACTTCTTAAGCTCTTGATGTCTCCTGTTTTTGCATTGAAATCATCGTAAGCCATACAGCCGCCATCAAGGACGTGACTGTCTCCTGTATCGCAACTCCCCTCCACTCCCATTTCACCGCCCAAATCGCAAACGATGTCACACTGAAAACTAGGGCAACTATTCCTGTGCGTGTTGTTCCCAAGGCCCGTGAGCAAAAACTGTATATAAGCATCACAGCAATTAACGAGAGAAAGAATATTGTCGACACCAGCCTATGTATCATCCCAGCATCCTCCGGAAACACGCCGATTAACATAAGGAATACGCTGGCAAACGTAAGTGAAACAGACCAGAGTAAATACTTCCATGAACGATGTTTTAAAGAAGTCGTTAAGGCGAAGAAGGCAACCAGAGATCCTGAAAGAATCAGCCCGAGGTTAAACACGTATGCAACAGGAGCGTTCCAAGCAATATTGCCTAAGTCGCTTAACGCATTATCGTAAAAGTTGAACCAAGGCGTTAAAACGATTGAAACCCCTATGAACGGGTAGGCTATTACCGCACCCAAGACCCCTAGAATCCTATAGCGCTCCATCAGGAACTCCTCCTCAACTAAGAATTAGCTTGATCCATGAATGTTACTATTCGCCGATCCAAACTACTTCAGGTCTCCCTTTGAAGTGCTCATCTCCAGTTACGATGTTAGCGTCAAGAATTTTCGTCGTCGCCAGAATTATGGCGTCAAACAGGCTCGGCTCACTTAATCCATCTGCCTTAGCCTTTTCCCTTAGTTCAGAATCTAGCTCTGAAGCTTTCAATGCTATGCTCTTATCCACAGGGATGACTCTTGACAACTCGGAGATCTTGGAAAGCCGGGTCTCTACGATGCGTGCTTCAACACGTTCCCTACGATACTTGCGAGCAAGCTCCGCCAAGACGATATCGGGAGTATACACTTCGTTGGCTTCGCCAAGCCTCTCCTTCACGATCCTCCCCTTATTACTGCCAATGAAGAGTTCGACCCAAGCGTAGGAATCAACCACGATCCTCACCGCGATCCTCCTCCGTAAATGGCTTCACCCTCCCTTTATCCATCCCGAAAACCTCTTCAAGCATCCTTTGGCGACGCTCTGCTAGAAACCTCCTTATCACCTCTTCAACGCTCTTAGCCTTCATAGTTTCCCTTAAAGCCTCCAACTCCGCCAGCGTCGAACGAGATACCTTTATCGTGCTCAATTCCACTATATAATTTATACTTTACACTTTATAAAGGTTACTTAAAATGCTAACCACTCCGATTTCAAGAAAAGAAAGGCAACGTCTCTATTAAAGATAGAGTTCGCTACACTGAGGCAGGAGCAGTCAATACCTACAACTTTGGCTAAAATCTACACTCATTATTTTCAGGGGTTAAAGCCTAGAATTTTACATATGGGTTTCGACGCCTTCTCACCCATGATTTCTTTTATAAGTTTTAAATCCTCTCCGTCCAGAATCTTTAACAATCTGATTAGCGCCAAGTAGACAACCCCTCCTATAAAGACATACAGCATCAGGAAAAACTTATTGTATACCAGTTCTTGAACCAGCAAAACTATTATAGCCATAACCATTGACGAAGAAAGGATTTTAAACAACATTTTTCCTTCCATCTGTATCTTAACCGTTCTCGATATAAAGTATAAGGAGAGCAGAAACGACGATAAAAATGAAACACCCTTCAACACCGCAAGACCCTCCAGCTTTAAGATTGAAAGCAATGGAAGAAATACCAAGCTTAATGCAATTGACACCATGTTCAACAGAAGGATTATCTTGGTTTTCCCATGGATCAGAAGCAGGTTGCTAAAAGCTGGTGAAAGACTATACACTAAACCGAAAATTGAAAGCACTGTTAAAACCGGCCATCCCAATTCATATTGTGGGCCTGCGAAAAGCGTTATCACAGGTTTCGCTGTTACCGCTAAGCCCAGCATTAACGGAGACACAATGAGCATCGAGTATTTGCTTACGCGTCTTACTCCAAGAGCTATGGCCCCATCGTCCCTTGCCCCGTAGGCCATACCATAATACGGTAACAGCGATAAGCCTATAGAAGTAGCCATTAGAGTCGGCACCGAGAAAGCTTGGTAAGCTATGTTATATACACCTAGGTCTGAGAGAGTTAGGAATGTTAGAATAAGCACCCTGTCATACCAAGTGTAGAGGAAGCTGATTATTGAAGATATGTAGATTGGCCAAGAGAATTTTAGGAGACTTGAAAGCAGCGGCACGTATTTTCGGGTTGTCTGCATTTTCCCAACTTGCTTCGCAACAGTCACTGAGTAAAGCAAGAGTGAAATCGAGTCCCCCATTATCCATCCCATTGCCAAACCAGCTAGCTCATATCCATTCAGCAAGAGAACTATTATGCATGTCCATCGAACTATGCTCGATGAGACCCCGTAGATAGCTATATTCTTCATTTTACCAAGCCCCAGCAACACATAGTTCAGAAGGGATGAAACTGAAAGCAGAAAAGAATCCGCGATTATCAGCATGATAACAATCTGATAAGATATGTTCCCGAGTAATATTGAAGAAAGGGTTGGCGATAATGCAAGCAGAACCAAGGTTATAAGAGAACCAACCAGTATTCTGAAGAATAGTGCTGAAAACACGTGCGCCGATATGTCTATCCTCCTTCCCTTAAGCTCGGATACAAACTTTGCTATCGCCGAGTTTAACCCGAAGTCTGAAAGAAGCTGGACTAGGGTGGTCAGCAGGGTTAAGCCAGCCACCATCCCCATCTCCTCCTGAGTTATAATCCTAGCCAGAAAAGCATAGCCTAAAACACCTATCAGCATTGATAAAATGTTCTGAACAGCAAGGTATATGGAGCCCAAGGCAACCTTAGCTACAGTTAAATTAGAGCTTTCCAATGTTTTATCAACCCGTAAGCCTCATTCCTTTCATAAGAAGATTCCAAGACCACGGTACTCCTAGCAACTCTCTTTTTCACCTAGTTGAAGCCACATGGTTTCAACAACTCCTATTTAAAGGAGAATGAGTTTCTTTAAACCCTCCTCCAGCCCTATTCGTGGCTCGAAGCCTAGGAGGCTTCTAGCTTTCGTAATGTCTGTGTAACTATGCTTTATGTCACCGGGCCTCTGGGCAGTGTATACTGGCTCCCCTTCAACCTGACAAAGCCTCATGACGAGTTTAGCGAGATCCCTGATCTTCACAGGATTTCCAGAGCCTATGTTAAAAACCCCGTTAACCTGTGAAGTTTTTATTGTAAGCTCAACCGCTTTAGCAACATCATCAACATGGATGAAGTCTCGGGTTTGCTCACCGTCCCCGTAGACAACTGGCGGAAGCTTTTCACCAGCCCTCTCTAAGAATTTGGTTATGACACCCGCATACGCTGATTTTTGCCCAAGCCCGTAAACATTGAACAGCCTTAGAATCACGTGTTTAAGCCCGTATTTAGAGAAGAATCTAACAACATCCTCTCCCATAAGCTTGCTTAAACCATAGGGAGACAGAGGGCTAGTAGGATGATCCTCAACTATAGGAAGCTTAACCGGATCCCCGTAGACTGCGGCGGAACTCAGGTAGATGAATAAGCCGACTCCGGAGTCTAGAGAAGCCTTTGCGATGGAGGCTGTGCCCAGAATATTGTTATTAAGGTAAAGTAGAGGCTTCTCCATTGATTCCGCAACATCAATATAGGCTGCAGCATGAACAACAGCATCAGCGTCGTGCAAAACATTCTTAACCTGGTTAATGTTTCTGATTTCAATCTTTGTTGCAGGAATACTGGCTTCCCTAAGCCTTTTGACGGCAAGCTCAGTAGATCTCTCGAAGGAATCAAGAACCTGGACTTCGAAGCCCTTTTCCTTAAGGTGGATGGCAATATTATGCCCTATGAAACCAGCTCCGCCAGTAATCAATACTTTCATCTCTAGCTTCTCTTAAAATCTTGATTTAAAACTCTTTCTGAACTTTAACCTATCCGGCAGATGTCAAGCCTTACACATACTCCTTACCGTGCACACCCCCATAACTACACATGTATCATGGAGAAGGCAAACCTAACTCTCTGATAATACAGATAAATTTTAATTTAAAGGTTTAGAAAAATAACTAGAAATATGATGCTTTCTTAGACTTCTTTTTCCTAAGGGTTAACGCCACAACTACGATTACTATGATTATTACTATTGCAACAGCAGCACCATACAGCGAAATAGAGGATAGTCCTCCAGTAATGGTAAGTGTGAAGGAGTAGCTTTGACTAGCCGCGTTATCAAGATTGTCAACAGCCTCAACTACCCAAGTGTGGCTTCCCTCGCTCAGGCTAACAGTCTTAATGTAGGTATCCCCGCTCCGAGCCATCGTTCCTTGAGAAGCCCCGTCTACGGTTAACCTAACTTCCTTAACCCCTGAACCCTCGTCCTTAATTTTAACAGTCAGGTTTACTGAAGCCGATTCTTGGGTTATGCTTTCAACAGGATGTGCGTCGCTTATTGTTGGAGAAGCCTTATCCAAGTAGATCGTTAGAGCCTTCTTAGTCTCGTTATTACCTACGTTATCAACACTATAGTATTCTACGATGTGCAAACCATCAGAATAGTCTGATAAAGCAAATTCCCCAGTATACGTACTCCATTGGCCATCGTCCACCCTATATTTAATATCATCAACCCCACTAACATCGTCTGTAGCTGAAAATGAGAAGCCGGTGGAACCAGCCACGTATAATACACCGTCACTCTCATACTTTGGAACGCCTATCGCTATTGTTGACACGGGAGGAGACTCATCCCTAGGTTTAGGTGTCAACGTGATAGATACGCTGCCGCCACCATAATTAGGATAATCCTCCGTCCGCACGTAAACTCTGCATGTAGCCTCATTCTCATCGTAATACCAGAATTCCTTTGAATCCGACCCGTGCGGTATTGTTAATTCCGTTATCGCCTCCCCGTCTTTAGAAAGAGAAAACTTCTTTTTAGTCGAAGAGGAGCTTAAAACTACTTTAAGGTTCCCGCAGGTTACAGGCTCATTCCCATAGGTTCTTCGAGACACTCTCATTCTAATCCAAGTACCGGCAATCGTGGAATTGCTTAAAACCTCCAAATCTAGGTGAGGAGGATAGTAGCTAATCTCCAAGAAAGGATGGAGGTCAATACTTGACTCATTAGAATAAAAATGATAGGCAAACACTTCTGAGGAGTTTCCTTCATCTTTATCGCTAAGCCTCCAACCATAGTTAGGTGAATAGTCAGAAGCATCTTTAGAAACAATCTTTGCAACAGATTCTTTCACATCTAAACTAAGCCATCTTGGAGTAGTGTAAACTATTTCAGAAGCTACGAGTCCAGCCACATTAGGCTGGTTTCTCCACGTGATTGTCGATTCACTCCAATTCGCTCCAACAAGATGACAATACACCTGCCTCCTTAAGGGAGGGGCAACAGCCATATAGAGGTAGAGTAAAGCAGATTCTACAACCGACCCGGGAGCTATATGGCTTAAATTGTTAAACTTTATGAATATTCTGCAGACATCATCGTTGGAAGCCCCGACTTTAATAGTCAAGTTCTCCAGCCCACCATAATTATTGTTTAAACAGCACCCTGCCACAGTAGCATCATCAGAAGGATAGAATCGTTTAACGATGCGTTGCGTTCCATCCGCCTTAATAGTGAACGATGTCGGAATCAAATAAAACATCGTTATAAACAATAAAACGACTCTAAGCAACCTTACTCGAGTCATCTCAATATTTGAAAGGAAACTTATTTTTAAGTCTTTCTCTTTGTCTTTCTTTAACCCAGTTTGCTTAGAATAATCTCTCACAAGTCCAGAAACCGTATACATCCTTCTCAGGCTCAGGGTTCAATCCTTTTTATTTCTTCCACGGAGTCGAATTCCTCGTCGTAGCTTACTACGGTAGTTATTTTGTTCTCGAGAGTCATTGCTGCGTGAATAGTATCTCCGGCTGCAAGCTTATGCTTTCCCATGATTTCATGCGCCTTGAAAACCATCGTTCTTTTAATTCCTAGCAACCTTAGGTTTAGAAAGCTGAGGAAGTATTATCTGGCGACTCCGTCCCTCACGTTCTCCTATTCTAAGGAGACGTTTGAAAAAACCTGGGCGCCATGCTGGAAACATACGTAGTCAACCTCCTGAACGCAAGCCACTACTACAGGGAGGGTAAAAAAGAAATCGACATCGTCCTGAAGGATGGGGAGCTACTGCCGATTGAAGTGAAAGAGCATGTGGGTGAGGAGGATTTGAGGAAGTTTTCAAATCTAGTGAAGCATATTAACGCCAAGAGAGGTACCATAGTGTCCCTGAACCAAGAGATGAAGAGACCGGAGGTTGAAGTAATTCCCATATATCTCGTCGAGAAAAAACTATGTATATTAAGTTGATGCTTACAAGTAGTTCCAGCAAAAACCGTAAATGCGCGCGCTTTCAGATACCTCCTCGAGCTCCGATAACCTTTGAAACTCGTCGATGACAACAACTGTTCTTTCTTCAAACTTTTTAGAAAGGTATTCTAAGAAAGACCTGAAATCACGGAACTTGAAACCCCTGAAGAATTCGGGTTCCACAACTTTCGAGAACTCGCTTAGAACAATTTCTCCACCCCCTCTCGGAACATAAAAATAAAGCCCCTTTTTCCGTTTTAAAAACTCAAGTAAAAGCCTTGTTTTTCCTACCCTTCTTCTTCCGTAGATGACTACGAGGTGGGCTTCTCCACTTTTAAAGAGCTTGTCTAAAGTTGAAAGCTCTTCCTTTCGATCCATAAATCTTACAATCATGATTGTAAGAATCAGGAATCTATAATATTATAAACGTTGCTAAGGACTTTGGAGGCCGTAGCGCGCGCTAACTGGAAAGGCTGAAGCAGAGAAGGGAACGTGGAGATAACTGTATAAGCTTCCCACGGTTTCTTAGTGCGCGCTAAGAGGGTTGTTAAAATTGAAAAGTGAATCCGGTAACCAAAAAAAATGGAAGGTGGCTGAACAGAAACGTGGCGGCAATGGGTTTCACAAGCCTGTTCAGCGATGCAAGCCATGAGATGGCCACCTCTATTCTAGCACAGTTCTT